>TARA_R110000787_G_scaffold16622_8_pt1 | contig 32576 bp, 29 predicted proteins | sample TARA_R110000787 | Tara Oceans TARA_R110000787 (sample SAMEA4397920) | marine metagenome | biome: Polar Biome; feature: [DCM] deep chlorophyll maximum layer (ENVO:01000326); material: water (ENVO:00002006), including particulate matter (ENVO:01000060) such as... | depth 35 m | reverse complement strand
CGGCGGGCGCGGGTAAACCCGGCAGCCCGGCCTGCCTGAGTTTATCCTGCCCCGTACTACAGCTTAATGTCCGTAGCCATCCCCGAAGATGAAGGCTTCGCGATCCCGCAGATCGGCCTCCAGCATCTCCTTTGCCATGCGATAGAGATCGCGGATCGAGACCATGCCGATGACCTTGCCATTATCCACGACGGGAAGGTGACGATATCCCCGCTCACTCATGCGTTCCAGCGCGCTGCCTGCCAGATCGTCGCCGGACAGGGTATCGGGATCGGGTGTCATGACCTCCGACAGTTTTGTCGTGTCCGGGTTGCGATTGCTGGCGACAACCCGACGGGTGATGTCGCGTTCAGTGAAGATACCCGCCAGTTTGTCGCCCTGCATGACAAGTATGGCGCTGCAGTGATGGGATACCATCAGTTCAGCAGCCTGTCGTACGGTGTCATCGGGCGTCAGTGACGCCAGGGTTTGTCCGCTTACTACATCCGGTACAATCTTCCGATCCATCGCTTCCTCCTGTGATGGGGGGCGGCAACCGGGAGCGATTTTTCGTTATTCTCCGGCTTCCGTCAGACATGAAGTCTGCGCCGGTCCGTGAATCAGGTCAAGTTTCACGGATTTAGAGGATGATTCTCAACCGTCATCAGCCTCTTCACCGACCGGATCAACCTGCGCCAGACGCAACTGGGTGATCTGGTTGCGAATCTTGCGCATCACATCGAACCGGAAGCCGTGGAACATGAAGCTTTGCCCGGTCTCCGGAATGCGGCGTGCCTCATGCAGCAACAGCCCGGCCACGGTCGAGGCTTCATCATCGGGCAGGGACCAGTCGAATTCGCGGTTCAGGTCACGGATGGTCACATCGCCATTGACCAGATAGCTGCCGTCGGCTTCCTGGGTGACACCGGCAACGGTTTCATCATGCTCGTCATCAATATCACCGACAATTTCTTCGAGAATGTCTTCCAGTGTCACGATACCCTGCAGGGTGCCGTATTCATCGATCACCAGCGCAAAATGCTCCCGCCGCAGACGGAACGCCTGCAACTGGTCCAGCAGGGTTGTGGTATCAGGCACGAACCAGGGTTCAGCCGACAGGGCAACCACGTCGATTTCGGAGACATCACCATTGCGGGCACGGACTTCGCGCAGCAACTGCTTGGCGTGGATGACCCCGACAATATCATCCGGGTCTTCGCGATAAAGCGGGATACGGGTAAAGGTGCTGGCCAGAACCTGATCGACAATATCGTCGGCTGACTGGTTGGCATCGATCAGGTTGACGTTTTTCCGGTGCGTCATGATCTCGCCGATATCGACATCATCAAGATCCAGCACGCTGCGCAGCATGGCCCGCTCATGGCGGGTCGTGACGGCATCACCATCATGCAGGTCGATGGCGCCCCGCAGTTCCTCTTCCGGATGGAGAGAGGAGTCATCGGCCTCGTTCTTGGCTCCCAGCATCTTCAGGGTACCGGCGACCAGAATTTCGATGGCATGGGTGACCGGTGAGAAAACCAGCACCATGACTTTCAGGATCGGGGAGACCTTCAGCGCGAGCTTGTTGGCGTTCTGCAGGGCATAGGTTTTTGGCATGATCTCGGCAAAGATCAGAACCATCAGTGTCATGACGATGGTGGCGTAGACCACTCCGGCCTCGCCGAAGGTGGTGATCATTACGCTGGTGGCCAGGGCCGAAGCCAGAATATTGACCAGATTGTTGCCAAGCAGGATCGCGCCGATCAGCCGTTCCTTGCGGGAATGCAGTTCGGAGACAATGGCCGCACGTTTGTCACCCTGCTGTTCCAGCCGGTGAATGATATGCTTCGAGGTACTGGTCAGGGCCGTCTCGGAACTGGAAAAGAAGGCCGAGAGCAACAGCAGGATGAATATCGAGATGAGCGTTATGGTCATGATGACGGTTGGCTGGTTCCGGGCTGTTTCACGATATCAGGCAGCAAGGTCATGATCCCAGAGCGCACGGATAGCCGCAGGCTCGACATCATGGGTGATGAAGCTTTGCCCGATGCCACGGGCGAGAATCAGGGTGAGGCGACCGCGGTCGACTTTCTTGTCACGGCTCATATGGTCCATCAGCCGGTCTGCAAGGCCGGTCTGTATCAACTGGCCGGGGATATCAGCAGGCAGACCGACACGAACCATATGGTCGCGGACGCGTTCAGCATCTTCAGGCGGGCAGAGACCAAGCCGCGCGGAAAGGTCGAAGGCCAGCCGCATACCGATTGCGACGCCTTCGCCATGCAGCAGTGATCCGTTATATCCGGCCTCCGCCTCAAGCGCGTGACCAAAAGTATGGCCAAGATTGAGCAGGGCGCGGCGTCCGCTTTCGCGTTCATCTGCTGCGACGGTCTCGGCCTTTGCACGACAGCTTTCCATGATCGCAAGGCGGCGGGCGGCAGCATCCCCGCCGATCAGTGCCGTGCCGTTTTCACAGAGCCAGTCAAAGAACTCCGGACGGTCGATCAGCCCATATTTCACGACCTCGGCATATCCCGCCAGCAGTTCACGTTCGGCAAGGGTGTCGAGGGTTTCGGTGTCCGCCAGCACGATACGGGGCTGATAGAAGGCACCGACCAGATTCTTGCCATGGGGTGAGTTGATCCCGGTTTTGCCACCGACAGAACTGTCGACCTGAGACAGCAGGGTGGTCGGGATCTGGATGAAGTCGACACCGCGCAGCAGACTGGCAGCGGCAAAGCCGGCAAGATCACCCACCACGCCCCCGCCAAGTGCGACGACGGCCAGCCCGCGGCTGGCCCGCCGCGACAGCATGTCATTCATCAGTCGCTGAAACTGATCGAAGCTTTTACTGGCTTCACCGGCAGGCACGACAAAAGCTTCAACCGTCACACCGGCGGTGGTCAGGGAGTCCGTCAGCGGGCCGAGATAATGAGGGGCAACCGTTTCGTCGGTCACGACAAAGCATCTTGGTTCACGCAGCAACGGTGCGATATGTGCTCCGGCCTCTGAGATCAGGCCGGGGCCAACCAGAATATCATAGCTGCGTTCCTGCAGATCGACGGTCAGGCGTTCATAGTCAGACATTTGGTCGCTTTCTCCGGGATGTTCCGGACTGGAGATAATCGGCAATGGCGCGGGCAACACGCTCTGTCATGTCATCTGGTGATTCATCATGACAGTCTACCGTGATATCAGATTCCGCATAGACCGGATATCGCTGGTCCATCAGGCCGGCAAGGATATCGCGGGGTTCACCCTTGTTCAGGATCGGGCGATGGGTCCGGCCGGCAGTGCGCTTGATCAGCAGATCCAGATCAGCGCGTAACCAGACTGAAATCGCTTTCTGGAGAATCAGCTGCCGGGTATCCGGGTCCATGAACGCCCCGCCACCGGTTGACAGAATCATGGGTTTGGAAGACAGCAGCCGCCGGATGACCCGGCGTTCACCATCACGAAATTCCGGTTCGCCATAGGTGGCAAAGATATCGGCAACAGATAATCCGGCCGCCGCCTCGATTTCGCTGTCCGCATCGGTGAAAGGCAGATTGAATCGCTCAGCGATCTTGCGACCGATACAGGTTTTCCCGGCACCCATCAGACCGACAAAAACAAGCGGACGGTCCGGTATCACATCACTGGTCTTTGCCTGTGTCAGGCTTGAATGATTCATCTCTACTTCAGTTTCTGGTCCGCTGGCACGCGTTGCGCCCCCGGTCGCCTGTCGGTACACTGCCGCATTATCGTCATGTTGGGCAACTACCTTCGGTAAACTCGTGCCGGTGTCAACAGCATCCGGGCGGAAAACGCAACCAATCGTCAGGGCGTCGTCAGAATAATGTGGAAGTTTATCCTGTTGTTAATTTTGGCCGGAATTGTCGGCGGAGGAGTTTATCTTGCGACCTGGGATATGCCGCCGCCCTCTGAACGCCTGGAGAAAGTTATTCCCAATGACCGTTTCAACAGCAATTAAACGCAGCCTGCTGGCGGCACTCACCGCCTCACTGCTTGGTATGTTTCATGTTCCGGCCCATGCGCAGTCCGGACCGGTTCAGCTGCTGAAAAAACGGCAACCCGACCGGGCGACGCCGCCTGGCCCCGCGGTTGAACAACCGCAGCCCGGAACCCGGGCACCCAGCGGGGTGACGGTTCGGCGGCTGGGCGTTGTCAGTGCTGAATCTGTTGGTGTTCTGACCAGTGGTCAGGGCGGTCTGGGCAGTGGAATGTGGGGTAATCTCGACCGCAGCCGTGTTGCGGCCCTGCTTGAAGCATTGCCGGATCAGTTGGCCAGCCCGGCGCTGCGTGATCTGCAGCAACGCCTGTTGCTGACTGCTGCGACCATTCCGTCAGGTGAAGGCAGGTCAATTCTGGAACTCCGTGCCCTCAAACTGGCAGCTCTTGGTGATCTGGAAAGTGTCGAGCGACTGGTCGGGTCTGCGCCTGACCGGCAGGGCAATGAGGTGCTGGATCGTCTGATGGCCGAAGCGGCACTTATGTCCAGTGACCCGATGACCGCCTGTGCAAGCGCCGGATATGTAAATCAGCAGTACAATACGGGCTTCTGGCAGCGTCTTGATATCTATTGCCGGATCCGCCAGCAGGATCGCAATGGCGCCATGCTGGGGCTTGATCTGTTGCGTGAATCCTCCGGAACGGCACCGTTCCTGCTTGCGGCGGAGGCAACACTGGCCGCCGCCAGCCAGCCGTCAATTCAGGCTGACGGTCTGGACGTGCTGGATGTTGCCATGCTGATTGCCGGCGGTTACGGGCCGCCGCCGGAAGCCATCGAAACCATCCCCACTTCGACCCTGTTGTCACTGGCCTTCGCTGATACCGTGCCAACTGAAATCCGTCTGCTAGCAGCGGAACGCGGTGTTGCGGCAGGTGTTGTCGAGGCCGATACGCTGCGCAGCATTTATCAGTTCGTCGGTTTCGGGACGGCGCAAATATCGGACCCGATTGCTGCCGCTGAGACGCTGGCACCCGGTCAGGCACGGGCATTGCTCTATCAGGCAAGCCAGAGCCAGTCTTTTGACGCAGCTCAGGCAGAACTGATGCGTGCTGCACTGGCGACTGCCGGAACCGCCTGGCAGTACCTGGTCGTCGCTCACGCATTTCAGCCTGTGGTCAGCAGTATCTCGCCCAATCCGTCACTGAACTGGTTTGCCCCCTTTGCGGTGGCCGGGCTGCTGACGGCAGGTGATTATCCGTCGGCGGAACGCTGGGTTGCCATGATGGAGGCAAATGCTCCGGTCAGCGATGAAGCGGCCCGGCTGGCGCATGATCTTCGTCCGCTGATCTGGGTTGCACAGTCACCGGTACCAACCCTGCCGCAGATTGCCTCGGTTTTTCCGGGTACGGATGCAGGGGCCGATCTCAGCGTCCGCGCGCGGCTGCTGCCGCTGATGGCGGCTGTCGATATCGAGACACCGGGCGAAAGCTGGACGCCACTGTTATCCTGGACGGCACCTCAGGCGGTGGAGATTGCACCGGAACATCTGATTGCCGGTCTGCGCCGGGCATCGAATGAAAACAGGACGGCAGAGACCGCCGTGCTGGCCCTGCGCCTTCTGGGAGCGGCTGGTCCCGGGGGATCTGCACGTCAGGCAGTCGTGGTCGCGGTTGAGGCCCTGAACAGGGTCGGCCTGGAAATGGATGCCCGGGCCATTGCCCTGGAATCTGCCATTGCCGGTATTGGTTCAGGCAGCTGACCGTTGGCTGTCCCGGAGCTTGAGCTTTTCCTTGAGATGATTGCAGCAGAGCGGGGGGCTGCGCGCCGGACATCAAAAGCCTACCGCAGTGATCTGGAAGATTTTGCGGATTTTCTTGATGCCCGGGGACGGGATCTGGCCCGGGCCGGGCGCGAGCAGATTTCAGATTATCTGACGGCGTTATCACGCTCGGGAATGGCGGCGACAACGCAGGCCCGGCGGCTGAGTTGTCTGCGGCAGTTCTATCGCTTTCTGATTGCCGAGAAAATCCGGAGCGATGACCCGACGGCTGCTATTGATGGCCCGCGCCGGGGCAAGCCGCTGCCGAAATATCTGACCGAGTTTGAAACCGCCCTGCTGATCGAGACGGCGGCACTGGGACATGCTGCACGGGATATCCGTCTGGTGGCACTGCTGGAGCTGGCTTATGGCTCGGGTCTGCGTGTCTCTGAACTGGTTTCCCTGCCGCTGAATGCTGCAGCACGGGACGAAGGCTGGCTGACGGTTCGGGGCAAGGGTGACAAGGAACGGATTGTCCCGCTCAGCCCTCCCTCCCGGCAGGCGATTGAGGGTTGGCTGATGGTGCGGCCGGTGACCAACGGGCGATCACGCGCGGCCTCTTATCTGTTTCCCGGACGTGGCGTCGCCGGGCATCTGACGGCCCAGACTTTCTATAATGAACTGAAAGAACTGGCGGTCAGGGCAGGGATCGACCCGACCCGTGTGTCGCCGCATATATTGCGGCACAGTTTCGCCACGCATCTGGTCGCTAATGATGCGGATCTGCGTGCTGTGCAGCAAATGCTGGGTCATGCGAATATCGCGACAACCGAAATCTATACGCATGTGCAGGATGACCGGCTGTCAGCAACCGTCCGGCGCGCACATCCGCTCGCTGCCCTGTCAGATCAGATGACGGGCAAGAAGACCTGAAATCACAACGGGCTATTTGTCCTTGATGAGCTTGTCGAGCTGCTTCTGCATCGCTTCAAGCTGCGACTTCATGTCGTTCAGATCGTCATCCTGCTCTTCTTCCTTTGAATCCGCAGCAGGCTTTTCTGACATGTTCGGCGTTGGTATGCCGGGGGCAAACATCTTCATCGCATTCTCGAACATCGCGACGTTCTGCTTGTTCAGTTCCTCGATCTGGTTCAGCGGAAACATGCCGCCGAGGGCTTTTTCCATATAGCCGCGCATTTCGTCCTGATTGGTCGAAAAGCTGCCCATCGCATGTTCCAGATAACGCGGAACCAGTCCGCCAAGGCTGTCGCCGTAGAAACCGATCAGCTGTCGCAGGAAGCTGATGGGCAGCAGGTTTTGTCCGCCCTTGCTTTCTTCTTCAACAATGATCTGGGTCAGGACCGAACGGGTGATATCCTCACCGGTTTTTGCGTCGAAGACTGCAAAATCCTTGTCGTCCTTCACCATCTGAGCGAGGTGATCAAGCGTCACGTATGAACTTGTCTCGGTGTTATAAAGGCGCCGGTTCGCGTATTTTTTTATTGTAATTGGTTTGGCGCCGTCTGAGCTCTCGGCCATCCTGTTCCAACCCGTAATTATTGCGCAGCAAAAACCATCAACCAAATAATTGTGCAATGCAAGACGCGATTGGCCTGAAACAGCCTGAACGTGACGGCTGCAGCATTTCCGGGCTATGATAAGAGCATGACAGACAAGCCACCCTTTGATGAATTCTCCCGCGCCTGGATGGAGCTGATGAAGCCGCCATCCGACCTCAATGAGACGGAGAAGGATTTTGCCGAAGTGCAGCAAAAAGCCTACCGGATGGTGATGGAAGGAATGCAGGCATTTGCCACCGGGTTCAGTGAGCGGGCGGTAGAACATTTTCGCGAGGCGGCTTCTTCAGCAGAACCTTCTGCGGTGAATTCTGCCCGGATCGAACAGCTCGAAGCACGCCTGGCACAGGTCGAGACAGAACTTGCAGCATTGAAAAAAGCAAAGGCGGCAAAACCCCGCCGGACAACCAGAAAGCCGGCGAAGCCGAAGGCGTGAATTTATCGGATAAGTCAGAGCACTTTGATTTTATGCTGCAGTGCAGCAATGAAGTTTAGACTGAATTGAAAACCCGCATATGAATTGATTTTTGGCTTTTTCTCAGCTATTGAAGGCCATTCAAAACAAGTCGTAACCTCAGGAGGAGACCCCCATGACGGACGTTGTTATCGCAGGTGCAGCAAGAACGCCGATTGGCTCATTCTCGGGCGCTTTGAGCACGCTCTCCGCTACGCAACTCGGTCAGGTTGCGGTTGACGCCGCATTGCAACGGGCTGGTGTCGAGCCGGGGGAAGTCAATGAAGTGCTGCTGGGTCAGGTGCTGACGGCGGGCGTCGGCCAGAATGCTGCGCGCCAGACTGCAATGGCTGCCGGTATTCCGGAAAGTGCCACGGCGATGACGATCAATCAGGTCTGTGGTTCCGGTCTGCGGGCGGTTGCTATGGCGCAGCAGGCAATCAAATGCGGCGATGCTGATATTGTTGTCGCTGGCGGTCAGGAAAGCATGAGCCTTTCTGCCCATGCCATGCATTTGCGGTCTGGCACGAAGATGGGTGATTCCCAGATGGTCGACACCATGATCCGTGATGGACTGTGGTGCGCTTTCAACGGCTATCACATGGGCACGACGGCAGAAAACGTCGCCGAAAAATTCCAGATCACCCGTGACGAACAGGACGCTTTTGCCTGCGCTTCCCAGAACAAGGCGGAAGCCGCGCAGAAGGATGGCCGGTTTGCTGACGAGATCGCTCCGGTAACGGTGAAGAACCGCAAGGGCGATATCATCGTCGATCAGGATGAGTATATTCGTCACGGTGCGACCGTTGACTCGCTGGCGAAACTGCGCCCGGCCTTCTCAAAGGATGGCACGGTCACGGCGGGTAATGCATCCGGCCTGAATGACGGGGCTGCGGCACTGGTCATGATGTCCGGCGATGCTGCTGCAAAACGGGGCATTACACCGCTTGCGCGTATTGTTTCCTGGGCGACCGCCGGCGTTGATCCGGCAATCATGGGAACCGGCCCTATTCCGGCCGTCCGCAAGGCACTCGATAAGGCAGGCTGGTCGATTGGTGATCTTGACCTGATCGAAGCCAACGAAGCATTTGCTGCACAGGCAATCGGTGTGAACCGGGATCTTGGCTGGAACACGGATATCGTGAATGTGAATGGTGGTGCCATTGCCCTTGGCCATCCGATTGGCGCATCCGGTGCACGTGTGATCACGACGCTGCTGCATGAAATGGCACGTCGGGACGCAAAGAAAGGCATCGCAACATTGTGCATCGGCGGCGGAATGGGCATCGCCCTCTGCGTCGAACGCTGATAGGCTGACCTTGCGAAGGCGGGTGGGAGTCCGCCTTCGCCAACAGCCTGAACGGGCATAACAGTAATACCAACAGGAGGTTTCTATGGCGCGAGTAGCGTTAGTGACAGGCGGCACCCGGGGCATCGGCGAGGCAATCAGCGTTGCCCTGAAGGATGCCGGATATAAAACGGTCGCCAGTTACGCTGGTAATGATGATGCCGCGAAGGCATTCACGGCGGCTACGGGTATTCCGGCCTACAAGTTTGATGTCGGGAATTTTGAAGATTGCAAAGCGGGCATCGCCAAGATTGAAGCTGAAGTTGGTCCGATTGAAGTGCTGGTCAATAACGCCGGTATTACCCGTGACGGAACCATGCACCGTATGGCGCAGGACCAGTGGCAGGCTGTGATTGATACGAACCTCGGCAGTTGCTTCAACATGTCGCGTTGTGTCATCGATGGAATGCGCGACCGGAATTTTGGCCGCATCGTCAATATCGGATCGATCAATGGTCAGGCCGGTCAGTATGGCCAGGTAAACTATGCCGCGGCCAAGTCCGGTATCCACGGTTTCACCAAGGCGCTGGCGCAGGAAGGTGCTGCCAAGGGGATCACGGTCAACGCGATTGCGCCGGGCTATATCAACACCGACATGGTGCGTGCGGTGCCGGAAGCGGTGCTGGAAAAGATCGTCGCGAAAGTGCCGGTTGGCCGTCTCGGTGAAGCCAGCGAGATTGCTCGCGGCGTCCTGTTTCTAGTGGCTGACGAGGCCGGTTTCGTTACCGGCTCGACCCTGTCGATCAACGGCGGTCAGCATATGTATTGAGGCATTCAGGGCGTGGCCAGCGGGTCACGCCCTGAACCTTACTCCCTGCGCGCCTGACCTTACTCCATCGTCACGGCAGCTTTATCTGGCGTGAAATATGGACGGTGATTTTTTTCTACTCTCGGCGCTGCTTGCTGCCGGTGCGGCCATTCAGGCCGCCGTGGGATTTGGTTTTCCCTATCTGCTTGCCCCTGTTGCTGTATTTATTCTGCCGGAGCTGATTCCCGGTCCAATCCTGCTGCTGACCCTGGCGATCAACAGCGAGATCGCTTTCCGTGAACGCGGGGATGTCGATTTCCCGGCTGTTGGCTGGATAACGGCCGGACGGGTTGCCGGTGCGCTTGCCGCCGCCGCAATGTTCGGTGCCTTCAATCCTGATATCTTCAAGCTGGTCCTCGGGGGCGCATTGCTGATTGCTGTCCTGCTGACCGCAGGTGTTGGTGCCCGCATGGTCCGGCGTAACCGGGGCAGCCTTACCGGCGCCGGGGTGGCTGCAGGAATCATGGGCACGCTGACCGGGGTTGGTGCCCCGCCGATTGCGCTGCTCTATTCCGGGGAAGAGCCGTCAAAGGTGCGCAGCATCCTGTCGGTCAGTCTGCTGATCGGCGTGGTTATTTCCCTCTTTATGCTCTGGCTGTTCGGACATTTCGGCATGGCAGAAATCTGGCTGGCGCTGACTTTCCTGCCAGCCACGCTGATCGGGGTTCTGGGTGGCCGGTATCTGTCGCGTCATATCAACAAAAGCCGGGCACGTCTGGCGATTCTTGTCATCTCGGCTTTTGCCGCGATCGGGCTAATCGGCGACGTGGCTGTTCCGTATCTGCTGACGCTGATCTAGAACCGCACGACCTTGCCGTCTTCGGCCAGGTCGTAGGGGATATCATCCAGCTGCCGCAGCATATCATCGCTCATATGGGTCAGGACCAGATGCTTCGGATTGATTTCCGGCAGATGGACTTCCAGTGTCGCCAGGTCGAGATGCAGCGGAACACTCTTGTCCCGGAAGTATGCCTCGGCCACGAACAGGTCGACATCTTTCGCGGTTTCAATCAGCGCATCGGTCCAGGCTGTGTCGCCGGTATAGGCAACGGATTTGCCTTCTGTCTCCACCCGTAAGGCAAAGAAGGGGCCGCCGGGATTGCCGTGAATCACGGACCGCGGGGTAACGGACAGGCCGCAAATCTCTGTCGTCACATCCGGCACCAGCTCGATCATGTTCAGGTCGAATTTTTGTTTCGTACCGCTGGAACCGGGGAAGGCAGTTTCCATGACCCGGACATACCAGTCTTTCAGTCCGGCTGGCCCGGCAATGGTCAGCGGTGTCCTGCGCTTTGTAAAGAACTGGGCATCCAGCATCAGGAAGGGCAGGCCACCGAAATGGTCAGCATGAAAATGCGTGAACAGGATGACATCAATCTCATTGTGGCTGATGCCCAGCTGTTTCATCGCAATCAGCGACGAGGCACCACAATCGATCAGGAAGTTCGTGGATTCACCGGTAACATGAAAGCAGGTGTTAAAGCGCCCGCCACTGCCAAACGCATCCCCGCATCCGATAAACTGTAACTGCATGAGCGGGCCTTCTTGTCTCAGGCAAGAAGCTCCATTCCCTTGGTTGTCATGACATAGAGGCCAAGACCGGCTGTCGCGCAGCCGACGGTCAGTTGCAGGCCGTTATGGGCAACGGTCAGGTAACGGGCGGTCCAGCTCAGGGGAATGGCAATGATGGCAGACAACATTGCCATACCGGCGATTGAACCGATACCAAACAGCACGACATAGGCAAATCCGAGGGTTGCGGTAGGCGCTGTGGTTGCGGTGAGGATCAGCAGGGCGGCGGAGCCGGCCATACCGTGCATCATGCCGACCAGCAGGGTACGGACCTCTGCCTTGCGGTGGCTGTGTTCATGCTGGCGCAGACTGTGTTTACCTGTCTCTCCGGCATGGCTGTGAGCATGGAAATGCCGGACGCCGTCATCATGGGTATGTGCATGAAAGTGAATGCGGTCACGCCACAGACGCCAGAGCACATTAATGCCCAGCCCGACCAGCATGACACCAACAGCGAATTCCAGACCGCCAGCCAGTCCGTCGCTGATGACGGCACCTGCCAGAACAGCAGCACCTGCAAACAGCATCAGGGTGATGGTATGGCCAAGACCCCAGACGGCACCATGAGTGATGATCTTGCGGATGCTTGATTGCCGGACGGCGATGCTGCTGACCGCAGCGACATGATCGGCCTCCAGCGCATGCTGCATCCCGATCACGAGGCCGAGAAACAGGATTCCCGCTATTGAATATTCCATGAACTTATCCTGAAGTCAGACCGGACGATTACCGGCCCGCGAAGTTAGCCGCCTTTCGCCGCACTGCACAAGACGTCTTTGTACCTTTGGTTCCCAATATCGTCCGGACGGAATGCATCTGATGATACGCGTCTGAACCTCGTCCTGACAGAGGTCAGGATGACAGCGGTGAGCCGGCTGCCGGGAAAGTCAGATTTCTAGTGATCGCCGATCAGGGTGCCGGCACCATGAGAGGTGAAGATTTCCAGCAACAGGGCATGGGGGACGCGGCCATCCAGAATAACGGCGGCTTCAACACCACGTTTTACGGCCTGCATGCAGGTCTCGACCTTCGGAATCATGCCGCCGGAGATGGTGCCGTCCTTGATCATGGCCCGGGCCTGTTCAAGGTTCAGGTCAGCAATCAGTTCCTTGTTCTGGTCCAGAACACCGGCAACGTCTGTCAGCATCAGCAGGCGACGGGCACCAAGCGCGGAGGCAATGGCACCGGCTGCTGTGTCAGCGTTGATATTGTAGGTTTCGCCGCTGGCACCAATGCCAATCGGGGCAATGACCGGAATGATGTCGGATTCTTCGAAGGCTTCGAGAATGCCGGGGTTGATACGGTCCGGTTCGCCGACGAAACCAAGGTCGAGGATTTTCTCGATATTGGAGTCGGTCTCACGTCGGGTGCGGCGCAGCTTCTGGGCCTGTATCAGGTCACCATCCTTGCCGGACAGACCGACAGCGGTGCCGCCGGCAGCATTGATGGCGCTGACGATCTGCTTGTTGATGGAACCGGACAGTACCATCTCGACAATTTCGACCGTTGCCTGATCGGTGACGCGGAGGCCGTCGACAAAGTCGCTCTGGATTTTCAGGCGCTCCAGCATCTTGCCGATCTGGGGACCACCGCCATGGACGACGATCGGGTTGATTCCGACCTGGCGCAACATGACGATGTCACTGGCAAAACGCGATGCGAGCTCTGCGTTGCCCATCGCGTGGCCACCATATTTGACCACAAAAGTTTCGCCCGCATATTCCCGCATATAGGGAAGGGCGTCGGACAGTATGGTCGCCTGATCCTGAAAGTCTTCGTTTGCCATCAATCGGTTTCCCCGGACTTGTTGCCGATTGGGATAAAGAGCCGTTGCCCGACCGTCAAGCCACGAGGTCGGCTATTGCGGCCCGAACGACATCAATTCCGGTCTGATCAACAGAGCTGGAAAGCAGAATATCGGGGTGACAGGCGACATGAGTCTTCTGAAGGCCGCGGATTTCCTCAACCAGCTTCGCAAGCTCGGCGGGTTTTGGCTTGTCGCATTTTGTCAGCACGACCTGATAGCTGACCGCTGCCTTGTCGAGCATGGTCATGACGGTGAGGTCGGTCTTTTTCGGGCCGTGGCGGCCATCAATCAGCAGCATGACCCGGCGCAGGTTGGGCCGGCCCTGAAGATACAACCCGATCAGATTGGTCCAGGTCGCGACTTTTTCCCGCGGTGCAGCGGCATAGCCATAGCCCGGCAGATCAACCAGCGTCAGCCGGTCATCCAGTGAGAAAAAATTGACCTCCTGCGTACGACCGGGAGTGTTCGATGTGCGGGCCAGTGTCTTGCGGCCGGTCAGCGAGTTGATCAGCGACGACTTGCCGACATTTGACCGGCCGGCAAAGGCGACTTCCGACAGGGTATAATCCGGCAGGTCTTCCTCGCTGACGGCACCGCGCAGGAAGTCGCATTGTTTGGCGAACAGCAGCCGGCCTTTTTCCAGCCGGGCTGCTTCCATGGCATCGTCAGCGGGGTTATCGGTCATTTCTTGTCGGTGTCGGAACCACCGCCCACTCTCACGCCCATGCGCCGCATGATGACCCACTGCTGCAGGATCGACAGGCTGTTGTTCCAGGCCCAGTAGATCACCAGACCAGCCGGGAAACCGGCCAGCATGAAGGTGAAGAGGAACGGCAGGAACATGAAGACTTTTGCCTGTACCGGATCAGCCGGTGCCGGGTTCAGTTTCTGCTGCAGGTACATGGTGATCCCCATGATCACCGGCCAGACACCGAGCATCGGCAGCCAGTCTGGCGTGGTCCAGGGGATCAGACCGAACAGATTGAACAGCGTCGTCGGGTCCGGTGCGGAAAGATCCTGAATCCAGCCGAAGAACGGTGCCTGACGCATTTCAATGGAGATGTAGAGCACCTTGTAGAGCGCAAAGAAGACCGGGATCTGGACCAGAATCGGCAGGCAACCCGACATCGGATTGACCTTCTCGTTCTTGTACAGGGCCATCATTTCCGTATTCAGGCGCTGCCGGTCATCACCAAGACGTTCCCGCAGTTCCACCATCTTCGGCTGCAGCTTCTTCATCTTGCTCATCGAGACGTAGGATTTGTTCGCGAGCGGGAAGAAAATCAGCTTGATGCCGACAGTCAGCAACAGAATGGCAACCCCGTAGTTGCCGACCACGCCATAGAGCCAGACCAGTGCCAGGAAGATCGGTTTGGTCAGGAAATAGAACCAGCCGAAATCAATGGCGAGATCGAAATGTGTGACGCCCAGCTGGGTTTCATACTCATCCAGCAGCGACAGGCGTTTTTCCCCGATATAGGCATTGTTGGTTGAGCCGGCGGTCTGGCCGGGCGCGATTTCCACCGGCTCACCGAGGAAGTCGGTCTGATAACGATGGGCGCCGAGCATCATGTAATCTTCATCAACACCGAGAACCCGCGGGTCTGCGCTGTGATTGATGGTCGCCTTGATGTTGCTCTTCTGATCCGGGATCAGTGCAGCAAGCCAGTATTTGTCGGTGATACCAAGCCAGCCGCCCTTGCTTTCGAAGGTGCGGGCGGTGCGGCGGGCCTGTCCGGTTTTGGCGAAGGCTTCCCGGCTGTCTTCGACGAGGTCGGAATAATCGACTTCTTCCAGGACTTCGTTAAAGACGCCCAGCGGGCCTTCATGCAGGATATAGAAGCCGGTGGTGGCCGGTGTTCTCAGGCGGCTGACCCGACCATAGGGCAGCAGCGTGATCGCGCTGGAACCGGCGTTCTCGACGGACTGTTCAACGGTGAACAGGTAATTCTCGTCGACATTGATTTTCATCCGGAAGGTCTGGCCGGTCCCGTTGTTCCAGCTCAGCGTAACCGGCTGTCCGACGGTCAGCGTGCTGGCATCCGGGGTCCAGACCGTGTTGCCGCCCGGCAGTTCAATTCTGGCAGCCGACGACGGGTCAACGATCCAGCCGAAATCGACATAATAAGGTTGCATGCTGCCCTGTGGATTCAGCAGATGAACAAGCGTCGAGCCTTCCTCGATGGATTCTGTGTGCTCTGCCAGAATGATGTCATCGATACGGGCACCTTTCAGACGAAGGGAGCCTTTCAGCTTTTCCGTATCAATGGTGACACGCGGGTCCGCGGCGACAGCTTTCGCCCGGGTTTCAAGTTCGATCTGACTGGAGACATGTTCCTTGCCGCGGGTGCCGGGAATCGACAGGAAGCCGCCGGAATCCTGTGCCTGCGGATCCTGCAGGGATTCTGCCGCGCCAACCGGGGCCAGTTCAACCGGGGCCGTGCCTTCCGGCGTTCCGGCCGGACCGTCGACGACGGGTGCCGGGGACTGAGCACCGGACTGTGTCTGGGCCTGAGGCTGCGGCGGTGGTGCGTCGGACGCAAAGAAGTGATCAAAACCGATGATGATTGCCAGCGAGAGGACAACGGCGAGGATGATGTTTTTCTGTTCAATCATGATAAGTGCTTACGTTGACCTTCGGTGGGAACAGGAATGCGCCTGCGGGCGCGCGTTTGCGGATGGTACGGGGTCATAACCCGAACCGGCCCATGGATGACAGCGACAAATGCGTTTTGCTGCAAGAATCCCGCCCTGAACCGGTCCGTGGAGGGTCAGGGCCTCAATCGCATATTCCGAACAGGTCGGCAGATAGCGACAACGGGCAGGGATGACCGGTGAGATGATATATCGGTAAAGATAGATCGGGGTTTTCAGAATCCAGCCTGTCAGGTGGCCAATCATCGGCGCCCCCGTTGAGGATTCGGATCAAGAAAGGCGCGGCGCATATCGCTCACCAGCTTCTCGAAAGGTCTGTCTGCGGCGGAATAGCGTCCGACAATGACATAGTCACAGCCGGCTTTCGCCAGTTCCGGGGCAAGCATGTCTGCAATCGCTTTGAGGCGACGGCGTGCTCGATTGCGTCTCACGGCGTTTCCGACTTTTTTGGAAACCGTGAAACCAATCCTTGGTTCATCGTCATCTTCGCCATGGCGTTGCGCGGACTGAAGAACCAGACCGCGCATCACCGAGCGACTACCATGATTGGCGACACGTAGAAATTCTGGTCGCTTTTTCAGACGGCCACAGGTGGATGCCATGATGCGAATTGGCCTTAGGCGGAAAGTTTTTTCCGTCCCTTGGCGCGCCGGTTTGCAAGTATACGCCGACCACCTACGGTAGCCATGCGGCTTCTGAAGCCGTGGCGGCGTTTGCGAACCAGCTTGCTGGGCTGATACGTGCGTTTCACCGGACTCTCCGTACGTTTTCCGGGTGGATAGAGCGGGGGTGTATAGGGGGGTGCGGAGGGCAAGTCAACGCCTGTCACACATCTCTTCGGATTATCTTCTGTCACGGAATGGTGACTTTTTGGGATCAGGAGGGGCGGCTATATGCTTGGGTCCGGGAGGAACAACGGCTTTCAGGGTCAAGGAGTCAGGGTTTATGAGCATCAGGGAAACTTCAGCGGATCAGGAAAAAAGTCCTGCCGGGAAAAGCAGCCGGTTTGGAAAATTAATTCCGGTTATTGTTCTCGGTGCGGTGATGATTGCCTTTTTTGCCTTCGATCTCGGAAGATTCGTTTCTTTTGATGCCCTGCGGGAACATCGTGAAGTTCTGCAGTCTTGGGTTGCCGATAACGCGGTTGCCGCAAATCTGGCCATGGTGCTTCTCTATGCGGTTGCGACGGCGACATCTCTGCCGATCGGGCTGGTTCTGACCATCGCCGCAGGGTTTCTGTTTGGCTGGTTCCTGGGCGGGCTGCTGGTTGTCATTGGTGCGACAATTGGCGCGACAGTGATTTTTCTGGCGGCCAGATATGCCTTTGCCGATCTGCTGCGGGCGAAGGTCGGAGGGACGCTGAAGCGGATGGAAGCGGGTTTCCGTGAAGACGCACTCAGTTACATGCTGGTTTTGCGGCTTGTGCCGTTGTTCCCGTTCTGGCTGGTCAATATCGCGCCGGCCTTTCTGGGGGTGACAACCCGGACCTATATTCTGGCAACGTTTTTTGGCATCGTTCCGGGAACCTTTGTCTATGCGACGGTCGGTGACGGCCTTGGTGTGGTGTTTGATCGTGGAGAAACCCCGGATCTCGGTATTATCTTCGAGCCGACAATTCTCGGCGCGATTATCGGTATGGCCGTGCTGGCGATGGTTCCCGTGATCTACAAGAAAATCAGGCGGCGGCACAGATAGCCTGACGGCTGACATTCCTGTCCGATCCCTCTATCCTGATACTGGAGTAGCTGAAATATGGCGAATGTAATTGATGCCGATATCTGCGTGATTGGCGCCGGTTCCGCTGGCCTGTCAGTGGCGGCAGGCGCCTCTCAGATGGGGGCACGGGTGGTGCTCGTCGAAAAGGGTGAGATGGGTGGTGACTGCCTGAATTACGGCTGTGTGCCCTCCAAGGCGCTGCTGGCAGCCGGTCATGCAGCCCATGCAGGGGCTGTCGCTCCAAAATATGGTGTGTCACTCGGATCTGCGTCCTATGACCCGGTCGCGGTTCACGACCATGTTAAAGGTGTAATCGCCGCCATTGCTCCGATGGATTCAGTCGAACGCTTTGAGGGTTTCGGGGTTACGGTCATCAAGGCTGCTGCACGGTTCAGCGGCCCGCAGGAAGTGATGGCCGGTGACACACGCATTACTGCCAGCCGTTTCGTGATTGCCACCGGTTCCAGCCCGGTGGCACCGCTGATCGAGGGATTGTCAGAAACGCCCTACTTCACCAATGAAACCCTGTTCGACAACAAGGACAGGATCGACCACCTGCTGATTATCGGCGGTGGCCCGATCGGGCTGGAAATGGCGCAGGCCCATCGTCAGCTGGGCATTGCGGTAACGGTCATCGATCTGGGCCCGATTCTGCCGAAGGATGATCCGGACGCTGTTGAGGTGGTGCGCAAATCCGTGCTGGAAGACGGCGTGGTGCTGCATGAGAAGGTGAAGGTTGTCCGCACGGACAAGACGGCACAGGGCGTGTCTGTCACGATTGAGACGAAGGGTGCGGAGAAGACGATTACCGGCTCTCACCTGCTGGTCGCGGCCGGGCGGGCGGCGAATGTCAAAGGGCTGGATCTCGAGAAGGCCGGTGTCGACTATGACCGGGCGATCAAGGTGGATAAACGTCTGCGGACATCCAACCGGAAAATCTTCGCGATGGGGGATGTCGCCGGCAGCTATCAGTTCACCCATGTCGCGGGATATCATGCCGGCGTGGTGATCCGGAATATCCTGTTTCGCCTGCCGGCGAAGGTGGATTACCGGGCGGTTCCCTGGGTAACCTATACCGACCCTGAACTGGCCCATGTCGGCATGACGCTTGATGAGGCGAAACAGGAGCAGGGCGATAATCTGCGTATTCTGCACTGGGGCTTTGACGAGAATGACAGGGCCCAGTCCGAACGGTCGACGGAAGGATTTGTGAAAGTGCTGACGACCCGCAAGGGCCATATTCTCGGAGCGACAATTGTCGGCAAGAATGCCGGAGAGCTGATTCACCCCTGGATCATTGCCATCCAGAACAAACTGAAGATCGGTGCCATGGCGACCTACATCGCGCCTTATCCCACGCTGGGCGAAGTGAACAAGCGGGCTGCCGGCAGCTTCTATACGGAAAAGCTGTTCAGTGAGCGAACCCGCAGGATTGTTCGCTTCCTGCTTCGGTTCGGCTGACACTGAACGGGTGTCCCGGATGAAACTGGAACCCATACGCCCCTGGCGCAGTCTGTCTGCGCGTCTGCTGGTGCTGACCGTCTTCTTCGTGATGGTGGCGGAGTTCATGATTTACGCACCGTCGATTGCCCGGTTCCGGCTTGATTACCTGCAGGACCGGATTTCGTCGGCACATCTCGCCAGTCTGGCACTGAAAGCCTCCAGCAATGAAACCGTTGGCGCGGAGCTTGAAGTTGAACTGCTGAAACATGTGATGGCCCATGGTATCGCGCTGAAGGGGCAGGGGCGCCGGGAACTGATGCTGGCGTCAAAGATGCCGCCGGAGGTCGACAAGTCCTACGACCTGCGCATGGCAACAATGCTTGATTTGCTGGTGGATGCCTTTGCCACCCTGGTCCGGACCGATAACCGGGTGTTGCGGGTTGTCGGCAGGGCACCACAGGATATGTCGATTCAGGTTGAGGTGCTGCTGGATGAGAAGCCGCTGCGCCGGGCGATGCTGAAATTCTCATCCCGGATCATTCAGCTTTCAATCGTGATTTCCCTGTTCACGGCCGGGCTGGTTTATCTCAGCCTGCAACTGATGATGGTCCGGCCCATGCGCCGGATCACGGCCTCCATGGAACAGTTCCGGTCCGATCCGGAGAACCCGGATGTGACCATCCAGCCGAGCGAGCGCAGTGATGAAATTGGTGTCGCGCAGCGTGAACTGGCGGTCATGCAGACGGCGCTGCGAAATGCCCTGCACCAGAAAAACCGCCTGGCGGCGCTGGGTGAAGGCATGACCAAGGTCAATCACGACCTGCGAGGCATGCTCGCCACGGCGATGCTGGCCTTCGACAGGCTGGAGCAAAGCGAAGATCCGGAAATCCGGCGTGTGGCGCCCCGTATCATCCGGGCAATCGACCGCGCTGTCGCCTTGTGCAGCAAGACCATGCGCTATGCCCGTGAAGGGCCGGAGGAGGCCAGTCCGACCAGTTTTAATCTGCATGACCTGATTGCGGAGGTTGGGGAAGCGCTCTCGCCGTCTGTCGGGCTGGATGACCCGTTTGAACCGGTCGGTGACAAATCACCGGAGGCAGAATGGCTGTGGGTCAATAACGTCCCGGCAGACTTTGTCGTGACGGCTGACCGTGCGCATCTGTTCCGCATTGCCGATAATCTCGGGCGCAATGCGGTGGAGGCCGGGGCCAGGACGGTGACCTTCACGGCCTCGACCGAGCCCCGCCGGCAACGGCCGGGATTGCGGTTTGTGCTGACCGTCGCTGACGACGGACCTGGTATTCCGGAGAAAATCAGCGAGAACCTGTTCAAGCCATTCTCTGCCTCGACGCGTAAAGGTGGCTCCGGTCTCGGGCTGTCGTTATCGCGGGAACTGGTGCAGGCGCATGGCGGCGACATCATCCTGACCCGAAACAGCCGGAATGGCTGTACCTTCCGGCTGTCGATCCCGATGCCCTGACGGTTGCGCGATCAGTCCAGGGCGAAGACGACGCTTTTCAGCGGGCTTGAATCGGTCAGCAGCGGATGTGCGGGATGGTCCGGTGACGGGCCGGCCATGCGAATCAGGCGACAGGACCGGCCTGCGGCATTCAGCCCGGCCGCAACTTCGGCGACCAGCCGGTCAATGCCGATAACCGGTGAGCGTGAGGCAAGATAGAGATATCCGCCGGCACTGATAAGCTGCCCGGCCAGCCGGGCCAGTTCCCGGTATTCCAGTTCTCCCCGGTCCGCTTCCTTGCGGGTCAGGACAAGCGGCGGCGGCGTTATGGTCACGAGCGCATAGCGTTCGCTCAGCCCGCTGCGCTCGATCAGTTCGGCAGTCGGATTACCCGACGAAATGACCGACCGGTCGATGGCCTTGTTGATGCGCGCATTGTGCAGTGCAAGTGACAGGTCTGTTTCATTGGCGCAGATGGCTGTTACCCGGTCAGCCGAGTTTGCCGCAGCGATGGCAAGACCACCGGCTCCGGCAAACAGGTCCAGCGCCTTGCCATGAAACTTCAGTCCGGCAATGAATTTCCGGTCGTCGCGCTGGTCAAAGCTCCAGATATCGCCTTCTTCGCGCATCAGGTCGACCCTGAATCGGAAGCCGTTTTCCAAGATTTCCACCGGCTGATCGATGCTGCCGGCGGCCAGATGGACATATTTCGGCAGGCCTTCGGTGTCCCGGAACCGGTGATTGTTCCGGAGGACGACCGCATCAGCCTGCAGGACGGCCATGATGACCGGCAACAGGCGCTCCATACCGGCAGTCATTGCCTGAATCACGACCTTGCCCTTGAAGCGGTCAATGACGAGCCCCGGCAGCCCGTCGGCCTCACCATTGACCAGACGGTAGAAGGGATCGGAAATACAGGCATCCCGGACAGCCAGCGCGCGGGCAATGCGACGCATCAGAAAATCATCGTCGATCACGGTGTTTGATTCCCAGTCGAGTATCCGCAATGACGCCAGTGACCGGGGGTTGAAGGTTGCGACACCGACCGCATCGCCATCGCCGGTCATCACCGTAACGATACTGCCGGGGTCCAGCGATTTGGTCCGCTCATCCATGTCGATGGAGTTGGAATAGAGTATCGGCATTCCTTCGCCGACACGTTTTCCGCGGCCGGATTTCAGCCGGACAATCGACCGTTTCCGGGGATCATCCGCAGGATGAGGTGTCATGCTGTCTGGGTCGATCCGGTCAGTCATTTGTCTTTTGGTCCTTCCAGCACGACGCCTTCACGACGCGGGTCTGCGCCGCCGTCCGGTCCGGCTGTGGTGAGGCGAATGCCATGCAGCCCGGAATTCAGGTTGCGAATACTGACGTTGTGGCCGAGAGCTTCCAGTGAGGTTTTCAGCTCTGCGGCTGCTGTTCCCTCTTCCAGATCGGTCTGGCCGTTACGATTGATCACATGCGGCAGGTTGATGGCCTGCTGCATTGAGAGATTCCAGTCGATCACGCCGATCAGTGTTTTGGCAACATAACCGATGATCCGCGATCCGCCGGGCGACCCGACAGCCATGCGGAGGCTGCGATCCGGGGCCAGAACCAGTGTTGGTGACATCGAACTGCGGGGGCGTTTGCCGGGCTCGACCCGGTTGGCAACAGGTATGCCGTCTTTCTCGGGGCTGAAGGAGAAATCGGTCAGCTGGTTGTTCAGAATAAAACCACGGGTCATCAACCGCGCACCAAAGGCATTCTCGACGCTGGATGTCATGGAGACAGCATTTCCGTCTGCATCGAGGACCGAGAGATGAGTGGTCGATTCCCGTTCGAAATCGTCCTGCATCGGGGTGAGTGAACCGTGGTCCTGTGGCGGGGTGCCGGCTTCAGCCTTGCCGATGCTGCTTTTGAGACTGATCTGTGCGGCACGGCTTTTCAGATAAGCGGGGTCCAGCAACCCTTTCAGAGGGGCCGGAACGAAATCGGTGTCTGCGAGATAGAGATTACGATCTGCAAAGGCCAGCCGCCCGGATTCTGCAATCAGATGGGCTGGTGACAGGCTGTCGGGGGGCATTGCTGCGAGGTCATAGCCTTCGAGCAGACCCAGCATTTGTGCGACTGTCACACCGCCGGATGAAGGTGGCGGCATGCCACAGATGTGATTATTCCGATAGAGTCCGCAGACCGCCTGTCGTTTGACCGCGCGATAACCGGACAGGTCTTCCAGTGTCATCAGCCCGGGGTTACGGGTTGCTTCGCGAACTGTCCGGACGATATCGGCGGCAATAGCACCATTGTAGAATTTATCGGCTCCACCCTGTGCCACCTGTTGCAGTACGTCTGCATAGGCCGGGTTGCGCAATAGGGAACCGACGGGAAGTGCCGTGCCATCGGGCTGATAGAAATAGCTGCGGGTGCTGTCGAAGGTCGTCAGACGTTTCGCATCGCGATCAATCAGGTAATGCAGTCGCGGAGACACCTGAAAACCGTCGGTGGCCAGCCGGATTGCCGGGGCGAACAGATCAGCCCAGGGCAGCTTTCCGTGATCCTGATGAGCCAGCTCCAGCATACGCAACAGGCCGGGTGTTCCGACTGACAGTCCGCCGACCACGGCATCGTAGAACTTCCGAGGCTTACCGTCAGTTCCGAGAAACATGTCACCGGTTGCCGCAGCGGGTGCTGTCTCGCGTCCGTCATAGGCATCGATGATCTGGTCGGCGGCGCGGTAATGCATCAGGAAGCCACCGCCACCGATGCCGGAGCTCTGTGGCTCAACCAGACCAAGGACAAGCTGGGCCGCAATCGCGGCGTCAACGGCACTGCCACCAGCGGCCAGAATATCCAGCCCGGCCTGTGCCGCATGCGGATTTGCGGCGGAAACCATATATTGGCCGCCCGGTTGCGCCCGGGATGCCGGAGACAGAAGAAGAGTGCTGCAAATCGCTAGAAGGACAAGTCTGGTGAAGGTCATGCTGTTCCCTGTGTCGGCATTGTCGATAGGCGGCTTGTGCCTGTCCGGCAACAGTAAACCCGTTGTACCGGGAGGTCATTTTGTTTGCGGTGCGACGTGCTATAGATAATCCTTGTGTCGGGAATATGCCGTCTATGGTGCGGAAGGATTATTAATGGGACTTCCCAAGATTGTCAGTCTGCCAAGTCCGAGTTTCCGGAATTGCGGCCCTTGTGATGTGTGCGAGGCCCGCGAACTGTCATTCTGTTCCGCGCTTGAGGCAGGCGAAATCCATCACCTCGCCCGGATACTGACCACCATAACCGCGGAAACCGGCGCCGTTCTGTATCATGAAGGCGATGATGCAAAACATGTCTATAACGTCACGGCAGGTTGTATAAAGTTGTACAAGATGTTGCCGGACGGGCGGCTGCAGATCATCGGTTTCATGTTTGAGGGTGATTATCTGGGGATGCCCCAGACGCCGGCGTACAGGTCGACAGCACAGGCGGTTGACGATGTGAAGCTCTGCCGGTTCGGCCTGAAGGATTTCCGGGCATTGTCGGAAGAACATCCGGAACTGGGACGGCGCTTGCTCGCTATGGCGAGGACCGAAATCGATGCGGCAGGTGAACAGATGCTGTTGCTGGGGCGGAAAACGGCAAAGGAACGCCTGGCCTCTTTCCTGCTGCGTCTGTCCGAAGGTCAGGCCCGCCGGGGTCGCCCTTCCAATCCCGTCGCTCTACCCATGAGCCGGGGTGACGTTGCCGATTATCTGGGGCTGACGATCGAGACGGTCAGCCGTACCTTCACGTCATTCCGCAAGACCGGACTGATTGAATTGCCGGATAAATCGCACGCCTTCCTGAAAGACACAGATGGCTTGCTGGAGATTGCCGAAAACGAATAGTTTTTGGCCGGACCTGCCCCGATGATGTCAGCTGATCCGTGCGGAGGCTTCCTGCACCTTGGAAGTCGTCTCATTGACACGTTTCGCGGAACCCACGATTTCGCTCAGCCCGCTGGCGATTGAATCAACGCCGTTAGAAGCGGTCTGCATATTGCCGGACATTTCGTCTGTTACGGTCGATTGTTCCTCAACAGCGGCTGCAATCGCTGATGAAATCTGGCTGAGTTCAGAAATTGACTCTGAAATGGCAGCAATGGCATCGACAGAAGCATCTGTCGATTGCTGAACCTCGGTGACGAGCCCGCGAATTTCTCCGGTGGCCTTCGCTGTCTGATTAGCGAGGTTCTTGACCTCTGAAGCAACCACGGCAAACCCTTTGCCTGCTTCACCGGCCCGTGCTGCCTCAATGGTGGCATTGAGGGCGAGCAGGTTGGTCTGTTCAGCGATATCGTTGATCAGTTCGATGACATCACCAATCTTGCCCGCCGCCTTTGCCAGTCCGGCGATGGTTTCACCGCTCTGGCTTGCCTGATCCACGGCGTCAGTACTCATCTGTGACGCCCGGACGACCTGACTGCTGATTTCCCGCACGGATGCTGACAGTTCTTCTGACCCGGCGGCGACCGCCTGTACGTTCGAGGAAGTGATCTCTGCCGTTGACGCGGCACTGGTAACCTGATCGGTGACGATTTCCATTTCCTGAACAATTCTGGCGAGATCGTCATTGATGGATTTCTGGACTTCTTCCCGGCGCGAGCGATCATTCACCATCTCGGTGATGTCCGAGGCGAATTTGACGACTTTCAGAAGCTGGCCGTTTGGCCGTCTGATCGGATTGTAGGTCGCCTGAATCCAGAACTCATGACCACCCTTGCGTACGCGCCTGAATTCACCCGTCTGAAATTCACCCCGATTGAGCGCTTCCCAGAAATTCCTGTAATCAGCCGATGCGGCATAAGTACTGTCGACGAAGATACGGTGATGCTGGCCGATGATTTCATGGGTGTCGTACCCGGAGGCTTTGAGGAAGTTCTCATTCGCCCACAGGATTGTGCCATCAAGATTGAATTCGATAACAGCCTGCGACTTGTTGATCGCATTGATCTGGCCTTCGTGATCGGCGTTCTGCCGTTTCTGGGCAGTGATGTCGGTGGCAAACTTTATCACCTTGTACGGTTTGCCCTTACTGCCGAGGATCGGATTGTAGGAGGCCTGAATCCAGACGCCCTGGCCGTCTTTGCGAACCCGGCGATATTCGGCAGACTGATAGTTGCCGTCCTGCAGGGTTGCCCAGAAGGCTTCATATTCCGGCGACTTCGCTTCTTCCGGATCGACAAAGATCCGGTGATGCTTGCCCTTTATTTCGCTCAGTTCATAGCCAAGCGCCTGCAGAAACAGATCGTTCGCGGTGATAATCGTACCGTCCATGTTGAATTCAATGGTCGCCTGCGATTTGCCGATGGCGGCCATTACAGCCTCCAGTTCGCGAATCCGTGCTGAAAATGGCAACATGATATTTCCCCTGAAAACCCACCCTGAAAAGATGGGTTAACGGATAAGGGGATACCCGGATAATGAATAGTGAGGGGAAACACGTATAAGGCGTGAAATATTGTCAGGAGATTTATTTAATTGTGTTATCGGCTCGGGTCGTCGCGGTTTGGTTGTATGCGGGGCATTGGCTTGTCAGTTGCCCTGATTTCAGAATCGTTCCGGCTGCTTTCTACCAGCCATTGACGCGCGGCCATTCCGTGGTCAGTTCACCGTCTTCTATGACATGGTAACGGTCATAGGCGGCAGACGTCATGCAGACATGGTTGGGCAGGATGCGCATCTGGCTGCCGATCGGCCAGGCATCGAAATCAATCGGTCCGTTGCTCTCGACGATTCCATGTTCCTGATGCACGTCGGCAACGATCATTTCCGGTGTGCCCTTAACCATACCGTAGCCCAGGTCACGGGGCAGTTTCGCGGTTGATCTGTCTTTCGACAGCGCCAGCCCTCCGGCATCAATCAGCAGGCGGTTTTCGTCTTTCCGGTGCCGGATAACGGTTGCCAGTACGCTGACCGCAAGATCATCAAGGCTGCAGCTTCCTATGCCCGCCTGGAACAGGTCGCCGAACAGATATACGCCCGGCCGCATCTCCGTGACGCCATCAAGGTGGCGGGCATACAGGGCGGTGGGGGTTGAGCCGACGCTGACCACCGGACAGGGGTGGCCAGCCGCACGCAGACGTGTTGCGGCGTCGACGGCTCCGGCCCGTTCTTCTTCGGCGATCTGTTCCACCGCCGGAATGTCACTGGCACCATAAGAATGCCCGGCATGAGCCAGCACGCCACGCAGATCGACAGTGCCGCTTGCGGTCAGGGCAGCAGCGATTTCCATCAATGCGGGGTCATCTGCGAACACACCCCCGCGTTCACCGCCGGTATCCACTTCGATATGCACGGCAAAATGATGGCCATGTGCAGCAATGGCCCGTGCTGTTTCTACCTCGTCGACGATCAGGCCGATATTGGCGCCGCGATCCATCAGGGCGGCGACGCTGTCCAGTTTGCCGGGTGCAATACCGACGGCATAGGTGATGTCGGTGAACCCCGCGGTGAGGAAATAGTCAGCTTCCCGCAGGGTGGAGACGGTGATACCGCCGAACTGTCCTCGTGTTGCCACCCGCCCGACCTCCGCCGACTTGGAGGTCTTGAGATGAGGGCGCAGACGCACCCCCAGCTGGTTTGCCCGTTCACTCATCCGCGCAGCGTTATGTTTCAGCCGGTCACGGTCCAGCATCAGGCAGGGGGTCGGCAGGGAAAATGTATCAGGCATCTAATGTCTCGAATTCTGCAGGGGAGGTGATTTCCAGGATCTCGCAATCGTCGGAGCAGCTCATCAGTTCGTGGCGTATGCCGGGCGGCTGATGGACACAATCCCCGGCCACTAGGTCATGTTCTCCATGTCCGTCATAGCGAAACCGGACGGTGCCTTTCAGAACATAGAAGATCTGGAAATCGAGGGGATGGCGATGAAAGCCGGTGCCATCTGTGCAGGCCTGTTTGGCACGGATGACATGAGCCATGTAGCGGCCTTCTGTGGCATCCCTGATGCCGAGATCGCGGTATTCGAAGAATGACCGTAATCCACCATCGTCAAATTTACCGTCTGCTGCCTTGCTGATGCTGAATTTCATCCGGTTTCCATCCTTGCCCTGATAATCGGCGAGGATAACCCGGCAGGAAGACCGCGTCACGTGCAGGCGGGATATTGATCTCAGTCCCCAGAGGGGAGCGTTATGATTGCTTTTGTACCGTGACCAGATGTGCTGACGAGTTTCAGCCTGCCATTGTTTTCTTTCAGAAGCTTGTGGCAGAGGGCAAGTCCTGTGCCCGTACCCCGCTCGCCATCGGTCCCGCGAAGCGACATGACTTGCTTGCCGGACATCCCGGCCTCCGTCTGATCCGGGGTCATGCCAACGCCGTCATCGGTGACCTGCACAGTGACCTCGTGGCCGGTCCGGCAGGTCTCAACAGTTACCGTTCCTCCGGGGGAGGTGAATTTGACCGCATTGCCGATGAGGTTTCGCAGCACCGCCTCAATCATCTGTGCATCTCCGATGGCTTCGAGGCCATCTTCACGATGCAGGGTGATCCGGATGTCCTTTTCGTCCGCCAGCGGTTTCAGAAGGTCGAGGGCCGCGTCAATGATGTCGGCAACTTCAAAAATTTCCTGAACCGCAGAGGCCCGGTTTCCCCGCAGCAAATCACCGTCGGTGAGGCCAGCAAGCATTGTACAGGCGCTGGCTGAGGCATGGCGGATAGCCCGGCCCGCGCTTTCCAGTTCGGAGGGTGACAGGGTACGGGCATGGCCCGACAGCTTTTCTCCCTGGGCAAGCAGAACGGACAGAGAAGTCCTGAGGTCATGCCGGACGGTCGAGAACATCAGTTCCTGTCCGCCGGTGGATTGATCTGCGGACGATTGAGTCGGCATATCGTCAGTCAGGTTGTCCGCGAGTGCGTTGATAAAGGCAGCCGTATCCCGCGCATCGACCTTTGCTTCACGCACCAGCCAGTCGAAATGAGTCGTCATTGATTTAATGCGCTCGGACTCGCGAAAAGCCAGAAAGAAACGGCCAACAAAAATCACAGAGAGGATTGGCCCGAATACACTCATCGGGGCGCTGAAGACTTCCCGGGCATCAAACAGGAATAACCGCAATGCCGGATAGAGTTCGTCACAAATGGCGGCCATTTGCCGCAACTGCTCTCGCCGGATTTCGATGTCGAGGCCGCGATAGTATCCGGAGCCTTCGGCAAGGGCGTGCAGTTCGTGAAGCGGCAGGGCGATCTCGTAATCGGAATCACCTGACCGCAGTCGTTCGATACTGCTGCGCATGGTCTCAATGGCCTGTTCCGGTGTGACCCCGAGGAAGGCCGCATATTCCCACCGCAGCATGTCCTCGGTCTTCAGGCTGTCCGGCAGGGTCGCTGGGACATGGCGGATTTTGTAACCTGCTGCCTCATGGTGCCAGTCCAGTATCTGCTGGTCGGCCGGGCGCCGTTCAGCCTTGGTAACCGACATTGCCGCGGCAATAACATCCCCCGGTCGTTCCGGCCGTTCTGTCAGCCCGAGCAGCCAGTCCGTGCTGACACCAAGTGCCTGTGCTGCATCCGCTGCCAGTTGGGCATTTGGCAGGCGGGTTGTCCCTTCTGCGAGGATCTGTCCGATGGTCGAGCGGTCAACACCGGTCTCCCGCGCCAGTTGGCTGCGCGAAAACCCGACATGCGCCATGGCCTGCTCAAGGCGTTGACGAAACAGCGTTGATCGATTGCGCTTGTCCATAAAAATCACCAAAGCAGTGAAAAATACTCATATCCGATATTATGCAGCAAATTCCCTGAATACACATCATCGCAGGCCCGGTCTATACCAGAGCCCGCGACACAGAAGTTCAGGAGGTAACAATGGAGAGCAATATCCGGCTTATCGCCAAGTCGATCAGCTGGCAGTCATCCGGAATCATCATGATGACCCTGATCTGCTATCTGATTACCGGATCAATCAATGCCGGTGGCCTGATTGCGGTCGTCAGTGCGGTGGTCGGTCTGGCGACATTCTATCTGCACGAAAAGCTGTGGTCCCGGATCAGCTGGGGTCGGCAGTTCTGAGCTTCCGGCCGGGCAGGGAATATCAGGATGTCGCGTTCCGGACCTTTTCGACCGCGGCATTTACCTGCTGGGTGATGGCGACAATTTCATCCAGATTTGACGTAACAGTTTCCACACTTTGAGACGCTGTCTGCATGTTCATCGACATATCCGCGGTGACAGCGGTCTGTTCTTCTACAGCAGCGGAAATTGCGGCGGCAATTTCATCAACTTCGCTGACCGACCCGCTGATGGTCTTGATCGAGGCAACGGAATTGTCTGTCGCCTGCTGAACTGTCGTTACAAGTTTGCGGATTTCATCGGTCGCATTCGAGGTTTGTTTCGCAAGGTTTTTGACTTCAGACGCGACGACGGCAAATCCTTTACCGGCTTCTCCCGCACGGGCGGCTTCAATCGTTGCATTGAGCGCCAGCATATTGGTCTGTGCCGCAATATCGTTGATCAGTTCAATAACGTTACTGATCTTTGCCGTCGCATTGGCCAGGCTGGCAATGCTGCTGCTGCTTTGCTCCGCCTGCTCAACAGTGGTGCGGGTCATGCCGGAAGCACGGTTTACCTGTTCGCTGATCTCCCGGATTGAGGCAGACATTTCCTCTGCGCCGGCGGATACGGCCTGTACATTGTCAGATGTGTTTTCTGCGGCTTTGGCACCATTTTGCGATGCCTCTGACATGCGGTTGGCAATTTCCACCAGTTCCAGGTCGATTGTCTGCTGCAATTCCGAAAGACGCATCCGTTCGTTGACGATATCAGTTACATCGCTGGCAAACTTGACGACCTTCTGCAGCCTTCCGGAGGGGTCGAGGATCGGATTGTAGGAAGCCTGAATCCAGATATCTCTGCCGGTCTTGGTGCGTCTTTTGTATTCGGCGCTCTGATATTTTCCTTCGCCGAGCTGCTGCCAGAACTCCTGATATTCTGCTGACTTGGCATATTCCGGCTCAACAAAGATCTGGTGATGTTTGCCGACAACTTCTTCCAGCGAATAGCCAAGGGCGTTCAGAAAATTCTGATTTGCCGTGATGATCGTGCCATCCATATTGAACTGAATCACGGCCTGAGACTTGCTGATCGCTGCAATCTGCGAGGCGTAATCGGAGTTCAGTATCTTCTGGGCTGTGATATCGGTCGCGAATTTCACAATTTTGTATGGTTTGCCGGTCTTGTCGAAAATCGGATTGTAGGATGCCTGAATCCAGATTTCAGAGCCGTCTTTTGCAAGGCGTTTATACTCGGCTGACTGATATTCACCCTTTTTCAGACTGGCCCAGAATTCTTTGTATTCTGCTGACTGCGCATCTTCCGGTTCAACAAATATCCGGTGATGTTTTCCCTGTACTTCTGCCAGCTGATATTTGAGGGCGTTCAGAAAAAGGTCATTTGCAGTGAGGATGATGCCATCCACCGTGAATTCGATGACGGCCTGGGATTTGGAAATCGCCTGTACAATTGCGTCTGACTCAGAAATTTTTTTATTGAATAAAGACATCGATATAAGCCGAATCCTGCTGTTCAGATATTTGAGCAGGGATATTCGGAATAAAAGGCATCCTGTCCACCTTTTACCTCAGAAATGGCCGGGGTTTTGGGATTGTTTTATAATAAGAACAAAGTACTGATCTTCTGCAATCCGGGTCAGATATCGAATTGTTCTGTTAAGATTGTGGGGGTTCGTGATTTTCCCCTTAAAGTCAGCGGCAGTCGCTGATTATTAAATCTTCCGCTTCTGATCGCTTCACGGCGACTACCTGACGAAATTGCACCTGATGGCTCCATAACCTCCGCAGAGGTTTTGGCAGGGAGGTCAGGTGCATGGTCGCACGGGTAGAGACGGTGGCGTTTCTCGGGATTGAGGTGAAGCCGATTGATGTGCAGGTGCATATCACAAACGGCATGCCGGCCTTCACCATGGTCGGGCTGCCGGACAAGGCGGTGGGGGAAAGCCGCGAGCGTGTGCGGGCTGCGTTGTCGGCTATGGGGCTGGCCCTGCCGCCGAAGCGGGTGACGATTAATCTGTCACCGGCGGATGTCACGAAGGAAGGCGGTCATTACGATCTGCCGGTGGCGCTGGGCCTGCTGGCGGCGCTCGGCGCGGTACCACAGGATGCGCTGGACCGGTTTGTGGCGCTGGGCGAACTGGCACTGGACGGGGCCATTGCACCGGTTGCGGGTGTTCTGCCGGCCGCCATCGGCGCAGTTGCCAGAGGGCGCGGCATCATCTGCCCGCCGGATCAGGGCAGCGAAGCACTCTGGGCCGGGGATGTCGATGTGCTGGCCCCGCCCAACCTGCTGGCGCTGGTCAATCATTTCAGCGGTGCCCAGTGTCTCGGTCCGCCGCGACGGGGAGAACGACCACCTGAACCGGTCTATCCGGACATGAAGGAGGTCAAAGGGCAGGCTGCGGCCAAACGTGCCCTCGAAATCGCCGCGGCTGGTGGTCATAACATGTTGCTGATCGGCCCACCGGGGTCCGGCAAGTCGATGCTGGCGTCCCGGCTTCCGGGTCTGCTGCCGCAGCTGGCACCGGACGAGATGCTGGAAGTCTCGATGATCCATTCGGTTGCCGGCTGTATTGGTCCCGCCGGTCTGCATCGTGCCCGCCCATTCCGGGATCCGCATCAGTCGGCATCATTGCCGGCGCTGGTAGGTGGCGGGCTGAAGGTCAGGCCGGGGGAGGCATCGCTGGCTCATCGCGGGGTGTTGTTCCTCGACGAGTTGCCGGAGTTTCAGCGCGCCACGCTGGAGGCGCTGCGTCAGCCGATGGAAACCGGGCGCATTTCGGTGGCCCGGGCCAATATGCATGTCACCTATCCGGCCCGGTTCCAGCTTGTCGCAGCGATGAATCCCTGCCGATGTGGCTTTCTGGGTGATGAGCAACGGGCCTGTTCCCGCGCACCGGCCTGTGGCCGCGATTATCAGGCACGGATTTCCGGTCCGCTGTTCGACCGTATCGATCTGCATGTGGATGCCCCTCCCGTTAACCCGCTGGATCTGGCGGATGCTCCGCCGGGAGAGTCATCAGCGGATATATCGGTA
>TARA_R110000787_G_scaffold71232_2_pt1 | contig 32670 bp, 41 predicted proteins | sample TARA_R110000787 | Tara Oceans TARA_R110000787 (sample SAMEA4397920) | marine metagenome | biome: Polar Biome; feature: [DCM] deep chlorophyll maximum layer (ENVO:01000326); material: water (ENVO:00002006), including particulate matter (ENVO:01000060) such as... | depth 35 m | reverse complement strand
CCGACTAAAGCTGAAATTGAAAGCTGGGCAGCAGAAAATGGCGTAGCGGTCACCGTTCTTGCTAGCCCAACTGGTAAAATCGAAGCAGTTCAGACCGACAACCATTTCGATAATGATCGCATCATGGGCTGGATAAAAAGTCGCATGTGAACGTCATGGGCGGCTTCGGTCGCCCATCAGCACCACAGATTGTCATGCGGCAACGTCGCGTGGGGTGATGCTTTATAGCATTGGGCGCACTGAGGCCGTTAACCATCAGAATGAAAAGTCAAGCATTTTTTGCTTGCTTTATCCGCATGTTGCGGGCATACGGCTTCTCACGAAACGATTGCTGCGACGGCGAAGGAGCCGTTGAGGTGGGGAAGTCCATCCAGTCAGGGTTCGATCCCCTGTCGCTTGCGCCAACACATTTCCGCCACACAATCAGGTGGTGTTGATCCCCGGTCGATCCGGTGGAGTGGCGTGAAGGCAAGGCACGTTTCGCAATGAGCGACATTTCGCACATCATTTCCCAAATTCAAATTCCTTCTGAGCCGCATATCGTCATCTGTGATGATATCGAAGGCGGTTCGGACACAGCGGTTCCCCTCTCGGCATATCCAGAGGATTTTGTCGAAGCCTTGAACGATATCGTCGGCGATGCCGACGATGAGCTTGAGGCATTGAACCGGATGCCAGCAGAATGCCCAACTGCGGTGTATCGAGAGTGGCATCACCGGTCGGTTGTTCTGGTCAATGGGCGCATAGCAAAGTCTCACGTCATCGGCACGGTTGATTGCTTGGCAGTAGGTGTCGATCCGCTTGGCGGCTATTTCACAACCGGCCTGCGGGGCGACGACCTTTCCGAAGTCAATGAAGTCATTGACTGGATCGCTGCCAACTGTCGTAATGGCTATTCGATCTGGTGGTCACGGCGCGATACGGGCGACGGCATTTTGCTCGATAGCTATGACGTGCTGGCAGCGTTCCAGTCGGAAGCTGATGAAGCCGCGTTTCTCTCGAACCGGGGAGCGGGCGCATGAGCATCGAATGGCGCGACATCATCCAGCCCCGCACTACCCCATGGGTTTCCAAACCCGCGTGGATGGCTCCGATCATAGTCCTCGGCCCTGTGGTCGAATTTCGTCACGCCACGATCAACGGTCAGTTTGTGGCAGCGCAAGCCTATCCCAAGGGAACGGGCAATGTGGTTTCCGACAAGGTGGACTGGATCATGAAATGTAACCGTGGACCTTTCAACTTCGGCGTCGAAACACTTGATACCGGCGATCAATTGCTTGTTCGGATGGCTCTGCCCAGCGACCTCGTGGCGTTCCGAAAGGTGTTCCCATGAACTTCGATCAGTTTCGCGTCCCCGCGCAGCAGGAAGTTCGCCTCGGCCTCGGTCGTCCCGCATTCTTCATGGTGCTTGAAGCCGACAAACCGACCTTCAATCCAAAGAAAAATGTGCGGTCACTCGTCCTTGGTCCTTGTAAGAAGACCACGATCCGAATGGAGGACGATCAAGCGCAGTTCGATTTCACCGGCGTCGTTGATGTCGATATGATGACGCGGAAGTTGCGCTATCTCTATTCCACCCCGGATAGTCTGGGGCTGATGGTCGATAGGGTGAAAGGCAAATCGTCGCTGGTCGCCTTGCTGCTCACCGACGAGGCGTTCGATGACGCAGTGTCAGCCTTCGCGGAAATGGAAGAGGACAACACCGACGAAGATGCCGATGAGGACGTGTCTGCTTATCTGGTTCGTGATCGTGATACCGGCGAGGAAATCACCATGCTCGATCCGCCAGGAGGGGCTTTCCGCGATCTTGGCAACGATTGGCGTCCAAGCGAGGATACCAGCGCGATGCTGCGCGACCGGCGCAATGGCGTTTGGGTCAATGGCAATAACACAGTCTGGCGACCGGAAGGGCTGCGGCGTCAGGCGATGCTTCAAATCGTTCAAGGCAATCTGCTGGTAGTCAACGTGCCGCCGCTTGGTCGATCATACCTGTTCCCTGATGGCTACGAGGTCATCGAAATGGGTTCGGAGGAAGGCTGGGTAATCTGGCAATGGTGCGAGGCGAACGCGACCGGGGATTGGACGTGGATCAATCTCGCACCTGATGGCGGGCCTTGGCTGGAAATGTCGTCCACGGAGGATTTGGCGGATTTGGTTCTGGCCTTTCCCGATCTTGCGGACTTGAACTCAGAACTGTGGGACCGGATCAACGGGGAGGACGAAGCATGAGCGCTGTCATCGTCAAACCCGGCGACTTCACAGGTTGGGATCGCGTCATCAATTTGCCCGGCGAAACGATGGTGTGGAACTGGCCATCGACCTTGACCCCGGCGGATGCTGCGTTCGCACGCTGCTTTCGTGCGGAGGCCATCGGGACGAAGAATGGTGATCTGATCATCAGAACGCCGCCTGAAATTCCCACGGAGGTCGTGGAGCCATTGGTTCACATCATCGATACCGAGCAACTGAAAGGTCGGGCAGTGGGTCTGTCTCTGATGCCGGGGCGGGTTGAAGATGGCGACGATCCCACGCTGCTCTATGCGACCCTGTTCGCGTCGAGCCAATGGCGACTGAATAACCACTTCCGGGTAATGTCGAAGCGGATGGCGAAGCGTAAACCGTGATGACCATCTGACCCTCTAGGAGCCTGTCTCAGCGACATCACAGCATCGGGGTAACACTTTGTGTCGTGGTGTCGGGGCGGGCTTCCACGGGGCTGTGCGGGGCGTTCACGCCTATAATTTCCACATGAATAATGACGCGGTAATTTCCACGACACTACTGCGCTTAAACGCGGTCAGTGGGGCCGTCGATCTATGGAGCAAAATATGTTGAAGCAGTGGTGTAGTATCAGAAAGCGGTCGCTATTCATCCCGACCCCAGAAGAGGCGGACGTGACCAACAAGGTGTGCGATGTCATCCTGTCGAACCCGGATCATTTTCCGCCGCATACTTTCGAAGCGGGCATCGCCAATAGCGTCCTGAGCCTTCTCAGGCATTGCGAAGGCTGGACCAAGGATCAGGCTATCGCGATGGACGGCATCCTTCAAAAATATGGTCTTGGCAATCTGGATTATCAGAACGCTACAGGCGGCTATGAAGTCGTGCTGGACCTATTTGCGGGCATCAACCCCATTGGCCAGACAGGGGCTTGAAACGGGCTGTAACGACGCTCTGGTCCTACTTCGTAGGGATACATGGGAAGGAGTGCGTTCTGAGGTATAGGTCGATCAACTTATTGGCTCAGAACTATCTCAGTCGAGAAGTCGCAATCAGATATAAGTCCTGCCGGAATGCGAACGAGTGAGCATGTAGGTCAGAGGCTTATATCTGAATTGCTGGTAGGGCTGCGAAGCAGTCATGCCGTCAGTTCCGACTTATCCCTTCGATATCTGATCCCCGACACATGGGCAGATAGCCGACACATATGGCCACGCGATTGAGGTAGTCCAACGCTCAGGACTTCGCGTAGGACATACCTACATCAAGTTGGTCATGGGTAGCTTCCGCACTTGATCGCTGTCGCTCACTGCGTTGCTCAACTACCCAGCCCCAACCAGATGCCTTTCTTTCTAGTCGGGAGTTCAGGTGTAACGATTAAATCTATAAAGAGATAGTTTAGTGTTACATCAATCTAGAGCCAGAGCGTCGTTACATGTCGTTTCTTAAATGACGTATTTCGACCGAATTTGCTAAATATAAGGAACGCAGAGCATCACACGATAGCGTTTCTAACGAGTTTATCGGTTTCCCCAAACAGAGGGGATTTCGTGGAACCCCAGAGGTTGGTGATGCTCCCTCTGGGGTTCTATTTTGGAGCATCACACTATGGACACTTTTTACTATCAGCCCGGTCCCGCAGGGTCAGGCAAAACATATCAGTTGGCCCACTGGGCAATCGAGCGCGTAGCAGCGAACGAGAAGGTCTTGATCGCGCAGCCCACGAAAGAACTGATCCGGGACACTGTGAAGCAGATCAAGCGCCTCGATCCAGATGCGAACGTCACGGCACTCTATGGCAGGAAGCGCAATGACCGCGTTTCAGCGCGCACAGTTGAACATCTGAATGATGCCAAGCCGCACCAAGGCGAAATCCTACTGGTCACGCACGAAACGCTCAAGCGCCTTCCGATGACGATGAGGAAGTTCTGGCACATGGTTTGTGACGAAGTGCCGTCGGTTATGGAACACATCGACCTCAAAATCGCGGTCACGCATAGCCACGCAACCCAGCACATCACGACCGAGGAATTGCCGGGTGGTCTATTAGTCCTGACGCCGGGAAATCGTGCGGCACTCGAAGCAATCCAGATAAACGCCAAAGAAGATCAGAACATCGCGTCGTTCAATCGCTTGGTATCGACCATGCTGTCCGGCGAGCATCTCGTCCTTGTCGCGGCTGACACCTATACGGACCTCATACAGAACCCCGACACACGCGGCAGGATCGACGTATTCGCCATCTTGCTACCGGAGTTTGCGCGGGGCTACGCCAGCACGACCTTCATGGGCGCGAACATCACCGAAACCGAGATGTTCGTCATTTGGGAAGCTATCCAGAACGTCGCGTGGCAGCTTCATCCCGACATGGGCGACAAGCTGCGCTACCAAACCCATGAAAACGGCAAGCGCCTGACAATCGGCTTTTTGTTCGATGGCAGGATGAGCCGCCGTCATCTGGAAAGCGAGGATGAGAGCGGGGATACAGTTTTCGATCAGGTCACGGATTTTGTCGCCCGCTATTGGGAAGACATCCCTTTTCTGTGGCAGGCGAATGCGACCGCAATGCCGAGCGGCTTCGATTATGATGCCCGGTTGCCCGGTGTATCTCACGGGCTCGATAAGGCCCATTACAAGCGGGTCCATAATGTCGCGCTGTTGAGCGCCTTGAACCGTAAAACCGCCGCATACGGCTTCCTAGCCAAGCTGGGGATATCGTCGGAGCAGGCGCAGGCCACGCTATCTTGGCAGAACGACTATCAGGCCATGATGCGCTGTAGCTTGCGCGATCCCAATGCTGTCGCTCCTGTGCGAGTGATCGTCGGCAGCAAGGAAGGTGCCGAATGGATCGCGGGCAAGTTCCCCGGTTGCGTGGTCGAGAAGTTAGACCACGGCATTGGCGAACCGGTTAAGCCGGGTCGTCCACCGTTGGGCGACAAGCCGAGCAAAGCCAAGACAGGGGCACAGCGACAGCGTGAACGTCGCGCTCGAGAGAAAGCGAAGAAGGAGGCAGGTCTATGAAGCCCGTGAAGCCCCGCCGACGCTTTACCGAGGCCGAGGATGCCCAGTTGGAGAAATTGCGTGTAGCGGGGCTGTCCTTGGCCCAAATCGCCAATCAGATGGGCAGGGCCAGGTCGAGCATACAGATGCGGCTAGTTACGCTGGCCAGATACGACGACGATGAGCGCTTTCCAATATGACGCTCGTGGGAATGGACCGAAAAGCCGGTCCATTCCGTTTTCAGTTTGAGGGTAGGCCAGCCCGTTCAAGCAATTCGGGAGTTGCCCCTTCGAGCATTAGCGCAGCGGCGCGCAAGCAAGATAGCAAACCCTGCTGTTCATATTCAGTGAGCGTATCGAACGCCTCGATATCATCCTCCATCGAACCGATACACTGGTTCATGTCCTGTGCGGTGTTTTCCCACTTACAGTAACCCATGTTTGCCATTCAATTAACTCCTTTTGCCTTGTTGGCTCCAACACAGTGCTGCCATTCAACTAGGCAGTCATCCAATCAATGACGCCCAGACAGCCTTTCTGAACTTGACAGTCGAAGGCAGTGGATGGGCAGTTCTATAAATATGAGAAACAAAAATGAGAGGCCGGATAACGGCCCGTAGGAGTAGCAGTGGCGAGAACAGTGAATGGCGTATGCCGAGACAACAAACCGGAATGGCAGGCTTGGAACAATGCGCGTCATCGCTGCCTAAGTCCCAATAACCCGTTCTACCCCAAGTATGGGGGCACGGGCATAACAATCTGTAGCGAATGGGCCGATGACTTTGAGGCGTTTCTCATGGACATGGGAACACGTCCTAGCCCGAAGCATGAACTTGGTCGCCTGGATAGCAAGCGGGGCTATTGCCCCGCGAATTGCGCTTGGATGACCCGTCAAGAGATCATGCTGCGTCAACCGCCTAGAACGAAGCCCAATCAGCCCAATCGACCTCCCATCACTTACAAGGGAGTGACCCGCAGTTTGAGGGAGTGGGCAAAGCATCTGGGCATTGGTGAGACGGCTCTAGGGCATCGACTGTCAACTTATGGATGGACACTAGATGAGGCACTGGGTGGACAGCCGCGTTCAGTCAGTCGTGGATATCCCAAGAAGCACTACGTGGAGTGGAAGGGTGAGACACGGCATGTCAGTGAATGGGCAGAGCAAGCCGGTATATCCCGCGGTTGCCTCATTGGGCGCATCTATCGTCTGGGTTGGACGATGGATCGAGCGATGACAGAACCCAAAGGGCAATACCACAGAAAGGCAAAGCCAGAAAAGTCACCAGATGATCAATGAGTGGATGACGCGGCAGTCAGATGGCTATTGATAGAGCAGCACGAACTTGATGGAGTGAGTGCTATGTTTGTTGCCTTGGATGATCTCGTAGATGACCTGACCCGCTTTGTTGAAATCGACGCAGATCATTGGAGGTCAGATGAGGGTTGTTTTAGGTTCAATGACCTCGCACTTTTCTACCGCAAGTTCGATGATGTCGTCGAGTTTGAATGCGAGGGTGTCGTGATCGAGGCAGAGCGCCACTGTTTCATTCCAAACTGAATTTCAGTCATTGGCAGATAGGCCGCTGTTCATTGAACTTGGGCCATACGAGCGCTGTGCCGCTTTTCACCATCGCGCAGTTGATTTCGGTGTCGGCTTCGTTCCGACAAATGGCCGTCACTCGCTCATAGCTGGTTCCGGTTTTCTGGCATTGGAGAGTTTGGCCACTTGCCAATTCAGCCAGCTTGTCAGTGGCGGCGGCAGCAGACGCCGAAGGGCAAGGATGCCCAATTGAGCATGTCTCATCACTTTCACGAGCGGCGACCGCATGGAGCCTGACCCGTGTTCCATCATCGCAGCGTAGAGTGTCGCCATCGGTGATCGACGCTACGCTACAGGAAAAGCCGCCCGCGCTGGTGTTATCATTGGAAACTGACGAAGTTGGCCAGACGAAGACCGCCAGGCCGACGCTGATGACGAAAACCGTCGATAGCAGCATGACTACGGGGTCATTTCCACGTCCACGCTTCTTGTTCAGCATGGATGACCGATGATGGGCGTTGGCCCAATTTCTATGGCTTTTGCGCTTCATCGTCCCCCGCTAGCACTGCTGGGTAAACCCTTCCTTGCTGAATTTCGGGGTATTACGCCTCAGCAGTCAACAGCGGCATGAATGTGAACTGGCAGGCCATTTCGCTATCTGATACGAATGGTGGAAGGGGGATTTAATGAGCCGATACAAATCGCAGGTCCGCGAGGTCATCAACCGGAACGCGCTGGTCAGCCTCGCGCTCGCGAAGGGCTATAACGCCTTCTTGCCCGTCTATGACGGCGGTGTCGATTTCATCCTCTACAATGAGGAAACCGGCCACGTCATGAAGGTCCAGTTGAAGGGCCGTTGGATGATCGACAAGAAATACCTCAACCGGGACATCTGGATTGCCTTCCATGACAAAGGCCATTGGTATCTCGCCCCCCATGATGAGTTGGCTAGCATGGCGGCGGATTACGGCTACACCAGCACACCATCATGGAACGACGGCGGCGCATATAGTTGTCCGCGTCTTAGTAAGCAGATGAAGGCTGATATGTCGTCATATCGGTTCGAGACATTGGAAGAGGTCAGCGAAGAGGCAGCCGAAGAATGAAAGTCGAAAAGATCGTTGCTTTGCTTGTCTTTTATGTGGGGGGCATCTGCGTCTGCGCCGGATTAGGAATTAGTTTCGGGGTCCGAGGAGATCCTAGGTGGTATACCGTTGTGCCCCCTATTATTTTGGCACTGTGCCTTTCGGTTATCAACGGGCCGGAGTTCGCGATTAAGCCTTCTTCCTACGCAGCTTTGATGATTGGTGGCTTATCTCTTTTCGGTGCGATATTGGGCTATTTGTACGGCCCCGCAATGCTGGGTATGGCTTAGATTTTCCATTCAGACTACTTCATAGTCGAGCCAAGTAGGCCGCCGAATACATTTGTTGGCGCGGGCGTTGGCGCGGCCGGAGCTGGAATGAACCCGTGATTTATCCAGTGCCAGATTTCAGGCGGAAGCGAACCACCCGACATGTTCGCGAAGAGTTGGGTCAGCATGAAAGGGTTTTCCTCGAAAAGGCCCTTAAAGCCTTCCGTGACGGTAAAAATGGGTTGGTCACTCTTAATAATATAAGTTCCAAAAAACGGCTGATAATACTGTAATACATGGCGACTGATGCGCACATGATTGAGCAATTGACCTTCGCTGGGCCGACCCGTTAATGTACTGTAGGATAGGAGGTAATTATTCACCACTGCGATCCTCCAATGCTGGGTTGCCTGATAACTCACCGGAAACCGCAATCTCTGTGATCTTATCACCCTGTTTCATGCCGACCATCTGACTGATTTGTAGCATTCTCTCGATATGCTGTTCGCCTTGTAGGCGATTAGCATCATGCTTCGTAAATCGGACGATCTGCCATCCGGTGATGCCGAGAGGGTAGCAGGTGATGGCAGTAACGATCGCCGCAGGTATCCATAATTCGAAATGGAAAAGCGACGTCATGGCAAGTAAGCCAAGCGGGCAGATCATCAGGCACAACATCAGGCTTGGGTTCATTGCGCTGCTTGACGTGATTTTCCGCGCCATTGTCGAAAGATGTGATTGGTCGTGCCCCATCATTAGGTCATGCCATGTTATAATTGCGGGATCAATCTGTACCGAGAACCATTTCCTAGGACGAACGAACACGCTATGACTACGAGGACGACAGGGGAATAGATGGCGAAGGCACTAACCACGGAAGCTCAGGCCGAGCTTAAGCCCGTATGCGGCATTATCATGCCCATTGCGGCGATGCCTCCAAAATACGATGCCTCCCATTGGATCGACGTACGCCGTGTAATCGACGCAGCGATCATCAAAGCGGACATGACGCCACAGATCGTCTCGGATAGTTTCGAGGGCGATGTCATCCAGCGCCGGATTATCAGCAACCTCTACGATAATCCTGTGGTGGTCTGCGATGTGTCTGGATTAAACCCCAACGTGATGTTCGAACTGGGCATGCGGATCACTTTCAAGCAGCCCGTGGTCATCATAACGGACGACTATGCGACCATCCCCTTCGACACGAAGGTCATTGAGCATCTGGGCTACCCGCGTGACCTACACATTCACCACACGACCGACTTTATCGAGAAGCTCGCGGACCGGATCAAGCGCCTACACGACCAGAAAAAATCTGAGACGTTCAAGTCCTTCATCGAAGAGTTTGGGACGTTCGAGGTTTTGGAGCCAACGAAGACGGTCGTTCCAGCAGAGCAGCTTATTTTGGACCGGCTAACCCAGATAGAAGCGAGGCTATCTCGCCCCTCAGAGATTGAAATGATGAGGGAAGTCAATCGACGCGTTCATGGTGCCGTTTCAAAGAATGATGAACTGGTCGAATATAATTTCGTATTCAAGCCTTCTACAATCATGGATCAAGTGAAAGAGGTCTCAGATCATTTTCATCGAAGATACAGATGTAACGCTGGGGTTATCAATACGCGAAACGGCAAGTTGATGTTTGAAGTAAAGCTGGATCCTTCCTACAGCTTCGATGTCAAGACTACCGAGACCCTGTTAAACGCTATGCCAGCTCATCTTCGAGAAATAATTGAAAAGGTCGAAATGACGATTAGCTGAAAGGAAGGCGTCAAAAATCTCGAGGGCGAGGTTGGTTTTTGGAAACGAGGAATTTATATCCTTACCCATGTAGCGCCCCAGCAGCAGATCGGGATACACCCCCAGGGTTTCGCTCTTCAACCCAGACCTTACCCGTCCAGCCCCTCAGATGATCTATCGCACCCGACAGGGGGCCATGGGGTAGTTGGGTAGCTCTTCGGCTCTATGGTGCTTACAGACGCTTACAGGGCATCAACCGATAAACGGACTGCCGAGAGATGCCCATCGTCCGGGCGACGACGCTCGGGTTCATGCCCTCCATTAGCATCTCTCGCACCCGTAGAGCGTCAATGCGGGTCTTTCCGCCCTTATACGCACCAGCGGCCTTCGCCTTGTCGATGCCCTCTCGTTGACGCTCTGCGCGCAGTCCGGTCTCGAATTCAGCCACGCTGCCGAGAACACCGAGCATGAGTTTGCCGTGTGGGGTGGTGGTATCTACGCCTGCCTGATCGACGCATCGGAAGCCCACACCCTTGTGGGTAAGTCTGTGGATAAGGCTGTGGAGATCGACCATTGACCGAGCAAAGCGGTCAAGCCGGGTGACGAGCAGGACATCACCATCACGCACAAAGTCGAGGCATGACTGTAGCTCTGGACGATCTGCAGTTATGCCTGACCTCTTCTCACTGAACACGCGCTCACAGCCCAGCGCGGAAAGTCGTTCAAGCTGTATGGTCAGGTCTTGGTCGTTTGTGCTTACTCTCGCGTATCCGACGATCATGTGTCACCTCAGGTTCTAGACCCCAACGGTATGTTGTCACATGACTGGGAGAGCAACCTATATGTGACACTCTTCTTGTCACACGCCGATGTAACGACAGGGTTTAGTCTGTCGTTACAGCTAAGCCGAGCGCACGAGGCCGGAAGGAACTGCCCTTCGCGCCATAACGGGCTGATTTAATACGGCTTCATACTGCTTCGCGTGGCTTAAATGAATGTCACGAACAGACGGCATCGTAGCAGCAGACGCCATTTCCAAAGACTTAGCGAGACGGGCTTCGTAGTATGAGCGATCAAAACTCTCATTCATTGCTGCCTCCCAATTTATCGAGTCGATTGGCTTTACAAGGATGCCATCTTTACCCTGGAAGTCCAATACGATTTCGATACTTCATACCTACTGACAAATTAAGTAAAGGATATTCTATAAGCTGTTGATTTTCCGGCTAGCTTCTCGATGCTAGAGCTTGTTTTCGTCCTTACCCTCCGGTTCCACATCGCTGATCTCGCCTTCAATCACTGGCAAGCCGAACCCCTGAAACTGCGCTGGTAGGTTGATGACCGGCCTCGTATCCGTGACCTCAATCTGCTGGCTGTCACCAAAGACCTTGCGGTTGTATTTTCCGGCAAGCCACATCAACGCCTTGACCTTCAATTCATCACGGCGAATGTCACCAGTGCTGAAACTGCCACCCTCTGCTACGTCAAGGATCGCTTCACCGAAATAACGGGCTTTCCACTTGTAGGCGTCGTCAATCATCTGCTCTAACTCGTCATCTTCGGCCATCCACTTCATAATGGTCTGACGAGCAGGCATCTTCGGGTCACGGCATATGTCGATCATACTTTCACCGCAGGCCAAACGGGACCATAAGGTGTCGATTAGTTTCTCAGTTCGCTTGTATGGCTGCTTCCGTGTGCGTTTACTGGCCTTCACAATCTCACCACTGGCCTCGCTACTCCTGACCGACAAAGCAACCTGAGCCTCCTTAACCGAACGTCTTTCTCCCATTTTCCACCTGTGCTGTTATAGTTCTCTCGCACCTATTTACTCAAGTGTGGGTTCTCTCTTGGCTCTCTGCCTGAAAAAGAGGCACCCAATGGTAGTCAGGTTTAGTCAGCCTAAGCATCGCTTCTCCACGACTTTGAGGCTATCAAGATGCGTCTGTCGTGCTTTAACGGCTTGTAGGTCTATTAAAGGATATCTCTCAGCGCATCTTTCAGCTTTGTGTCATACACGTAGATAGCCGCTATGTGTCGATAAGCCTTTATGTTGCCAGACGATACTTCGTCTCGTAGATGTCGTGTCACTACTTGTGTCATATCTGGATCATCTAGTTCTCTATCTAGGAACTTCCACTCGTATCCGCTCTTATGCTCTATCAGTATGTCCATGATGTCACTCAATCGTTCGTTGTCCAGTTCATCATCCGTGGCTTGTATTACGAGCTTTAACGTGTCGAATGTCGAGGAGGGCTTTATGTCGATCCAGTCGGACATCTTGAGGATCAATTGGGGGAGGCTTTTGTCGCTCTGGACATCTTGGGGGTTCTGGGTCATCAGGTATTTACAGAACGTGTCACGTCACATTTTATGGAGGTCATCATGCCGGATTATTCCAAGTTCAAAAGCTCAGAAGAACAAGCTGCTCTCTTCCATGTGGCTCCGTTCAACATAGATGCTGGTCGTGCGAAACTCATCAAGCGGGTTGAGCGAGCAGCAAAGCAGGTCAATGGTGAGAAGGCTGGGCCTGGTGCGAAGGATTTCACGATCGGCCATCATAACGAAATTCAACTGCGCCTCATGCTTAATGAGCAGCGCATCTATCTCGAAGGCACCGAAGAGCATTTCCCCATCAACTCAACGAAGTTCGCCGATCTCGCAAAAGCCATCATTGCTGACATAGAAGCTGGTGAGTTTGACGATCAGATCGAGGAAGCGCTCACTGGCCCGTCTATCCCGCAAGTTCGTCCTGCTACTAAGCGAACCGGCAAAGGATCAGGCAAAGCCCCTCCGGCTGATCTCGCGGCTATGAAGAAGAGTGTTGGTCGCTACTTAGATGTCAACGGCTTGTCGGTCGAAGAAACACGTTCGACCCTTCTGGCTCGTGGTGCTGATGTCAATCTGGTCGATACTGCGATTGCTGCTCGCGCAGGTTAGGCAACTGGGGAGCGTGGTTCAGTCTTGTGCTGCGCTCCCTAGAGGGCTTGTCCGCCGATCACTTTGCCCATGCGATCAAACTCCCAAACGGCAACGTCCATCACGAGTAAGGACACGCGACCATCCCGTGAGACCGTCAAGAGATCAATGAGGCGTCGGAAAGCGACATTGGCACGAACACGGGCTTCAACTCTGCTGTCGCGATCCTCGCTGTTCAAGGCCGCATTTAAGGACCGTAATTCCTCCAGGTCATCAAAAGCACTAGGTTGCGCGGTTTGAACCAGAAGCCGCTTTTTCAAGATATCCAGTTCAACAAGCAAGCCCTCGTTATCTGCCTCCAATTTGGCTGCTCGTTCGGCACCTGATTTGCTGCTGACTTTCTCCATACTCTCCCAGATATTCGCAATCGTCATATTGTTCATATCAATGCGATGTTCGACTGCGCTCATTTCAGCTTTCAGCGCTTCCGCTTTTGGGTCGAATGTCCTTTCCTGAACTGTTGCCCACAATAGCCGTTCGATCACTGCGCTTTCGAGTGTGTCGTAGCGCAGGTGTAGTTTGTTATCGCAGCCGTTTTTGCGGCGGGCGTTATCGCAGATCAAGTAGGGCTTCACTGGGTTGTCATAGACGATCTTTTCACCGGCTTTGTTCACGTAGGTGGAGTTACCGCCAGTCCGTATGAAGCCCATCACGCCTTCACAATGCTCACAACGTGCGATGCCAGCAAACAGGTTATTGCCGATGTATTTTGACGAAACACCTATTCTGGTCTTCGTCAGGCGGATAGCTTCTGCGAGCTTGAACGTCTCAGGGTCGATTATCTGTGGATAGTAGAGTGTTGGGATATGCTTCCCGTTTTGGGTATAGAATTCACCCAACACTGACCGATTAGACAGTATGTGGTTGACCGCGCTTTTGCTCCAACCCTTTGCGTTATCTCTGCCTGAGAATGTCGGTTCTTTACGATCGTTGAGACGGCGAATGATGGTGTGAAGACCATCGCCCGCATTATACCAATCGAATATCTCACGGACGACCAGTTTGCGTCTCTCATTAACGACGAATTCCTTGCGCCGGTTGACGGTCAGCCAAGCAGGCACCATCTTTGTTATCGCTTTGGTTGTCCCTGCTTCGATGGCAGCATATTTGGCTTCCCAGCTTGACAGCGCATAGGTGCGTTTACGGTCACTTTCGGTTTTACCTCGATCACCGTTAAGCGATCCAGTGACCGTATTGGCGAGGTCGTTTGCGTCATCGAGCCGATAGATGCGCCGATCATCGAGCGTCGCAACGTCCACTCCCCAATCGTTCAGTTCCCATATGAGACGCAAAGCTGCCCTTGCGCCCTGTCTCGTCAGTCGGTCGATATTTTCGACCACCAGCACTGCACCATTCAGGAAATGTCCTGCTTTCGCCTTCTGCTCGAATTCGTAAAGCGCGCCGCCCTCTTTGCGATTTGTCCCGTGGAAGCCTGACTTACCTGCGTCGAGCAGTTCGCCAGCCAGCGTCCAGCCATGTTCCTCGATGAATTTCTGGGCCGGGTTCGTTTGGCGTTCGTAGGAATTGCCGTCCGCTTGCTGCGGTGTCGAGTATCTGATGTAGAGATAGGCGGGCTTGATGCCCGGTAAGATACGTTCCTGTTTCATGCCATTTCCCCTAACTTCTAAAGTGTTAGGAATTTGCTATACAGATGCGCGGACTAGCTTCCTGCTGTGGACGACCGGCGGGGCGCTGATCTGGAACATCATCCTGGCCTATGCGGGTTTCGTACTGGGTAAGAATTTCAGCGAGATCGACAAATATATCGGCCCGGCCGCGACAATCTGCGTCGTGGGGGCGGTAATCCTCTATCTGTGGCGTCTAGCAACATGGAAGCCCAAGGCGCCTGTTTGCGAGGAGCGATAGCCACAGCGCTTCGTTCGTCGGTCAGTTGTCTAAACCCGGCTGACTATCGGAGTTTGTTTTGATGTTGATGAAAACCGCGACACTATTGAGCGCTATGTTTCTGGCGCTTGCCCCTGCCTCTGTTCTTGCCCAGCCGGGACAGCAATCGGGCAGCACTATCGGACGCAAGGACGATGACCGTCGCGGACCGCAGAAGGCGCAGACCAGCAACCGTGACGACCGCCGCGCTCCCGCCGCCAGCCGGAACGACAATGGGCGGAACAGTGGCCAGAGCCGTCATGGCAATTGGGACAGTAAATGGGGCAGCCGCCCGTCCGATCCGCCGCGCAGCTGGGGCAATCGCAGCAACTGGTATCAGCATGTGCGCGCCTGCCAGCAGCGCTATCGCAGCTATAATTCGCGTACCGACCAATATGCGGTGCGCCGGGGCGTCTACCGCACCTGCAAACTCTGACGCAGCCCTATGCGCGGGGATGGGCGTTGCGATAGACGTCCATTAGATGCGCTGCATCGACCTGGGTATAGACCTGGGTCGATGACAGGCTGGCATGGCCGAGCAATTCCTGAAGACTGCGCAGGTCCGCCCCGCGCCCCAGCAAATGGGTCGCGAAACTATGGCGCAGCGCATGGGGCGTCGTGCGGTCCGACAGGCCCAGCCGGCCGCGCGCGCCCTGCACTGCTCTGCGGATCAGCGCGGGCGAGAGCGGCCCGCCGCGCGCGCCGCGGAACAGCGCTTCGTCGCGGGTCATGGGGAAGGGGCATTGGTCGACATAGGTCTCGATCGCCTGGCGCACCTGCGGCAGCAGGGGAACTTGACGGGTCTTGTTGCGCTTGCCGGTGACGCGCAACGTATCGGCGAGCGGCAGTGCCGCACCGGTCAGCCCCATGGCCTCGCCAATGCGCAGGCCGGCCCCATAAAGCAGCAGCAGCACCGCCCAGTCGCGCGCGCCGATCCAGGGCAGGCGCGCGGTTTCGGCAATGTCCTGCGTCAGCGCGACGGCTTCGTCGGGCGAGATGGGGCGGGGCAGGCCGCGCTTGACCCGTGGTCCCTTGAGCAGAGGTACGCGGGCATCTTCGCCGCCTGTAAAGCGCAGAAAGCCGCGCACGGCGGAGAGTTCGCGCGCCGCTGACAAATTGCCGATCCCGTCCATCCGCCGCACCGTCAGAAAGGCGCGCAGGTCCGCCTGGTCGATCCGCGCCAGGCTGGCGGGGGTCACCGCCGCGCCATGATGCTGTTCGAGAAAGGCGACTAAACGCTCGGCCGTCGCAACATAAGCGCGCACCGTATGGGTCGATCGGCGGCGGTCGAGCGCGAGATGGTGACGCCAGTGTTCGATGAGGTCGGGGGAGGGCATGGGGAAAGGATAGGGCAGGTTGGGGAAAATGGGAAATGCGGGATCGACTTCGCCAAAACGCAACAATTTTCGCCAATGCACAACCATCCTCCGTTCGCCCTGAGCCTGTCGAAGGGCTTTTCTTCGGGAAGAAAGGGGGGCTTCGACAGGCTCAGCCCGAACGGATGGAGATGGAGCAGCCCCCACCTTGAAATCCGGCCGGAAATGGGCACATGGGAGGTATGGCACCTCCTTTCGATCCGGCCGACCTGCCGACCGGCGTTCAGATGCCGCTATCGCCCCTGGTGGCGCGGGTGCTGGCGCCCAATCCGTCGCCCTTTACCTTTACCGGCACCCAGACCTATGTGGTGGGATCGAACGACGTCGCGGTGATCGATCCCGGCCCGGACGCGCCCGATCATCTGGCGGCGCTGACGGCGGCGGTTGCGGGGCGGCCTGTCGTGGCGATCCTTTGCACCCACACGCACCGCGATCATAGCCCGGCGGCGCGACCGCTTAGCGAGGCAACAGGCGCGCCCGTGATCGGCTGCGCGCCTCTGACACTAGAGGATGACGGGCCGCGCGCCGATGCCGCGTTCGATGCGGCCTATCGCCCCGACCGGGTGCTGGCGGATGGCGAGCGGGTCGCGGGCACCGGTTGGACATTGGAAGCGGTGGCAACGCCGGGGCACACCTCCAACCATCTCTGCTTCGCGCTGGCCGAGGAAGCCGCTCTGTTCACCGGCGATCATGTCATGGGTTGGTCCACCAGCGTGATCTCCCCGCCCGATGGCGACATGGCGGCCTATATGCGATCGATGCAGCGGCTGCTGGAGCGCGAGGATGCGATCTACTATCCCGCCCATGGCGACCCTATCGACAATCCGCAGCGGCTGGTGCGCGGCATGATGGGCCATCGCAAGCAGCGCGAGGGGCAGATATTGCGCTTTCTGGCGCGCAATGGCGACAGCCTCATCCCGGACATGGTGCTGGAAATGTACAAGGGCGTTGACCCGCGCCTGCATCCCGCCGCCGGGCGATCGGTGCTCGCGCATCTGATCGACCTGGATCAGCGCGGGTTGGTGACGGCGATGGAGGACCGATGGCAGATGCGCTGAAACGCTATGCCGGGCCGATTGCGGCGGCGGTCATCCTGTTGCTGGTCGGCGCGGCGATGCTGATCGGCTGGCAGCGCTACGACCGTGACTATGTGGTCGCGGTGGAGGAAGATGGCGTCGCCGTGACGAAGGTGATCGCGGCTAAGATCGCCGGGGTGAGCAGCCTCAAAGTCTCCGAACTGTCCGGCACGGTGCAGAGCACGGCGCAGGATGTGCGCGGCTTTGGATTGTTGAAGTCCGACCAGGTGGTCAAAATGCCCTTCTCGGTCGATTATTTCGTCGATGTCGGCGGCCTTGGCGAAGGCGATCTGGAATGGAACGAAGCGACCCGCACGCTGATCGTCAACGCGCCCGACGTGAAGCCGGGCAAGCCCAATGTGGATGAGAGCCGTCGCACGCTGGTCCGCACCCAGGGGGTATTCGTGACGCGACAAGCCGGCGAGGAATTGAGCCGCCGCGTGTCCGCCCATGCGCAGAGCCGCGCCCAGCGGGAGGCGCAGGCACCCGAACGCATGGCGCAGGCGCGCGATTATGGCCGCACGGCGCTGACCAAGCTGATGGCTGCGCCCCTGGCGGCGGCTGGCTATGGCGATGCGCGGGTGATCGTAACCTTTCCGCCCGAACGGGCCGGGCGCAACCAGGAACAGTGGGACGTGACCACGCCCGTCAACGAGGTACTGGCCAACCGACAGCGTCAGCGCTAGGGCGCGCGTGAGGACGAGGAGTTACAGGGTATGAACGCTTTTACCGGCATCCCGCAGGGCACGGACCTGCGCAGCGAGATCGAGCGGCTGCGCAAGGAGCGCAATGCCGTGATCCTGGGCCATTATTATCAGTCGCCCGAAATTCAGGACTTGTCCGATTTCGTCGGCGATTCGCTGGAATTGTCGCGCAAGGCGGCGGAGACGGACGCGGACGTGATCGCCTTTTGCGGCGTGCGATTCATGGCCGAAACGGCCAAGATCCTGTCGCCCGACAAGATCGTCGTGCTGCCCGACATGGATGCGGGTTGCAGCCTGGAAGACTCTTGCCCTCCTGCCCAGTTCAAGGCGTTTCGCGAAGCCCATCCCGACCATATCGCGCTTAGCTACATCAACTGCTCGGCCGAGGTGAAGGCGCTGTCCGACATCATCGTGACATCCTCGTCCGCCGAGAAGATCCTGTCGCAAATTCCGCTGGACCAGAAGATCATCTTTGGCCCCGACAAGCATCTGGGCGGCTATCTCGCGCGCAAGCTTGGCCGTGACATGCTGCTGTGGCCGGGCGTGTGCATCGTGCATGAGGCGTTCAGCGAAACCGAATTGCTCAAGCTCAAGGCGCAGCACCCCGACGCGCCGGTCGCCGCGCACCCCGAATGCCCGCCCTATATCATCGACCACGCCGACTATGTCGGGTCGACCAGCGGCATCCTGGATTTCGCCAAGACGATGCCCGGCGACACGCTGATCGTCGCGACCGAACCGCATATCATCCACCAAATGGAAAAGGCGGTGCCGGACAAGCAGTTCATCGGCGCGCCGGGCGCGGACGGCAACTGCAACTGCAATATCTGTCCCTATATGGCGCTGAACACGATGGAGAAGCTGTACGTCGCGCTGCGCGACCTGCAACCGCGCATCGAAATGGACGAAACGCTGCGCCTGGGCGCGAAGAAGAGCCTGGACAAGATGCTGGAAATGGCGAGCGCCACGGTGGGGCTGGGCGACGTAGGTCCGCTGTGAAAAGGCCTGGGGTGAAGGCCGCACGGCAATGATCGCCCGGCTGCGCGCGCGCTGGCAGGAAACACGGGCCAGCTACTGGTTCTATCCGGCCTTGTTCACAACGCTGGCGACGTTGCTGGCTTTTGCCACGGTATGGATCGATCGCCAGGGAGGGTCGGTCTGGCTGGCGCAGCACGACTGGATCGATATCGTCCGACCCGAAGGCGCGCGCACCATTCTCAACGTCATAGCCGGGTCGATGATCGGCGTGGCATCCACCGTATTTTCCATCACGATCGCAGCCGTCGTCTATGCGTCGGGCAGCTATGGACCGCGCCTCCTCTCCAATTTCATGGAAGATCGCGGCAACCAATTGTCGCTGGCAACCTTCATCGCGACCTTTGTCTATGCGGTGTTGGTGTTGCGCGTGGTGCGCGATGTGAAGGAGAGCATGGGCGACCCCGGTTTCGTGCCGCAATTGTCGCTGGTGATCGCGACGCTGCTGATGGGCGTATCGATTGCCATCCTGGTCTATTTCCTCAACCATGTGCCATCGAGCATCCGCATCAATGCGGTTCTGGAGGGGATTGGCGCGCGCTTGCTGCGCGAAGTACACGAACGTTTCCCCGATGATTGTATCGAGGAAAGCGTCGGAGACGCACCGCAGGGCGAACCGATCAAAGCCCATGGCACGGGCTATATCCAGATCGTCGATTTTGCCGGGTTGGACGAGATTGCGCGCGATGCCGGATGCCGGCTCGAACTGCGCCTGCGGCCGGGCGATTTCGTGCATCCCGGTATCGCGCTGGTAGGGGTCGTCGGTGCGAAGATCGACGATGCGATGCGCGAGGCTGTGCAGGACTGCTTTTCGACGGGGGTTATGCGCTCGCCTGCGCAGGACATAGAATTTCTGATCGACGAACTGGTCGAGATCGCCCTGCGCGCCTTGTCGCCGGGCATCAACGATCCGTTCACGGCGGTGACGGCCATGCATTGGCTGGGCGCGGCGACGGCGGCGATCGGTCAGCGCGACTTGCGCGGCGGGCCGGACCGGGGCGATTATGACTGGAACCGGGTCGTGCCGCTCAACGATGATTTCGATCATTTCGTGACACGCGGCTTTGGCGGCATCATGTCGGCCGCCGCAACCAGCCCGATCGCAGCGGCGCAGTTCCTTAATTGCCTGAAGGGCGCAGCCACGGCCGTGGCCCTGGACACCCGGCGCGCGCGGCTGCGCATGGAAGGCGCCCGGTTGATCGAGCAGGCGCGTTTGGCGCTGGACGGCCCGGCGCTGGGTGAACTGGAAGCCCACTATTGCGATTTTGATCGAGCCATGAAAGACGACGCGGATGAACGACTTTGCTCTTGATGGTTTCGACCTGAACGCCTTTGTGGCCGCCACGCTGGCCGAAGACCTCGGCCCGGACACCCGCGACGTTACCAGCGAGGCAGTGATCCCCGCCGACGCTATCTTCGACGGGGTCATGGATGCGCGCGATCCGGTGACGCTGGCGGGTCTGCCGATTGCGATCGCCTTTTTCCGGGCGCTCGACCCCGATGTCGAGATCGAACAATTGCGCCAGGATGGCGAGCAGGTCGCGGCGGGGACCGACCTGTTGCGCCTTCGGGGACGGGCGCGGGCGATGCTGACGGCGGAGCGCTCGGCGCTCAACACGGTGCAGCATCTCAGTGGCATCGCGACGATGACACGAACCTATGTCGATGCGATCGAAGGCACCGGGGCGATCCTGCTCGACACCCGCAAGACCATTCCTGGCCTGCGCGTGTTGGAAAAATATGCGACGCGCATGGGCGGGGCGACCAACCATCGCATGGGACTGTGGGACGCGGCGATGATCAAGGATAATCATGTCGCGGTGGCCGGTTCGGTCGAGGAAGCGGTGCGCCGCGCGGTCGATGCCGGGGTCGAACGGATCATCGTCGAGGTCGACCGGATCGACCAGATCGAACCGGCGTTGCGCGCAGGCGGCACCCATCTGCTGTTCGATAACATGGATGCCGCGATGCTGCGCGAAGCGGCTGCCTTGGTAGCCAATCGCGTCCCGACCGAGGCTTCGGGCGGCGTGACGCTTGACACGATCCGCGCGAAGGCGAGCACAGGCGTCACCTATATCAGCGTCGGGCGGCTGACCCAGTCGGCCCCGGCGGCGGATATCGGGCTGGACTTCGCTTATGCTTAAGGCGGCCGCCGCATTGGCGTTGATTGCGCTGCCGGGAACGGCGCTCGCCCAGTCCGCGCAATGCCGACCGCCCGCGCAGATCGCCCGGCCCGTCATCGACGGGCCAAGCGACAAGCAGCCCAAGCGCGTTCTGCCGATCGGCAGTTATACGTTGGCGCTCAGTTGGTCGCCGCAATATTGTGCGAGCGCGCGGGGCGGGCAACAGACGCTGCAGTGTGGCGGCAAGACAGGGCGCTTTGGTTTTACCCTCCACGGCCTATGGCCTGACGGGTTCGGCAAGGAATGGCCGCAATATTGCCGCCCCGCCGATCTGGTGCCGCGAAAAGTGATTCGCGACAATCTCTGCACGACGCCCTCGGTACAACTGATCCAGCATGAATGGGCCAAACATGGCACCTGCATGACGACCCGACCGGAGCAGTATTTCAGCCTGTCGAGTGCCTTCTATCTGTCGATGCGCTATCCCGACATGACCGCGCTGGCAGCGACGAAGAATTTGACGGTGGCGAAATTTGCCGACGCTTTTGCGCGCGCTAACAAGGGGTTGCGGCCCGACATGCTACGCGTGACGACGACGCGCGGCGACTGGCTGAGCGAAGTGTGGCTGTGCATGGACCGGGCGATGCAGTTCACCCGCTGCCCGGCACATCAGGGCGGGGCTGCCCCGGCCAGCTACCTGCGGATCGCACCGGGGCCGCGGATCGCCGATAGCCGACCCCGCCAGGCCCGTCCCGCCACCGCTGCGCTCCTGCGCCAGATGCAGCCAGAACGCGACGCCAGCGCGCCTTGAGGATCAGGCGTCGATCGTCGCGGTCGAGGGGTGATGCTTGTCCATATGCTTGCGGATGATCCGCAAATTCTTGGTGTTCGACTTATAGAGGAAATCGAACAGGTCGCCTGCAAAAGGGATGGCACCGATCAGCGTATCGACGCCGATATTGCCCGCCATGCGCGTCAACTGCCATTTCGACATGCCAAGGTTGCGGGCTTCCCACACGATCCAGGCACCCATTGCGGCGGTGGCAAGGTCGCCGACGACCGGGATCAGGCCCACAAGACTATCGAGGCCGACCCGGCGGTTGGTGCCGGGAATGACGAACAAGCCTTCCAGCATCGCTTCCATCGCCTCGATCCGGCGGCGTACCGATGCGGGATCGCGGCCAAAGCCGGGCATGTCCCGCACCACACGATCGAACTGGTCCTGCGATAACGCCATCTGCCTGTCTCCTTTCCCTTTAATTGGGGCGGCGGAACAGATGGTTCAATGGGTGGCGCGCACGGCGCGAGGATTGAAAGCCGTTCAAGCGTTTGGAGACCAACGACCAGCGGATCGGCGCGCCCAGCGCGATATAGCCATTATGGGCCTGCATCAGCGCTTCGGCCTGGGCGATATGGGCGATCCGGTTGGCGCTGTCGCTGGCGAGGCTGGCGGCCTGTAGCTCGGCATCGGCGGCGTCGCTGCAATGGACCGCACGGGCGCAACCGATGCGCCCCAGATACCAGAGCGCACTGTCATAGGGTGCAACCTCGTCGATCAGGCGCAGGTCCGCGTCCTTCTGTTTCATCGGCACGCGCTGTGCGGTCAGGCCGATCGCGGCAAGGTCGCGGCGCAGCAGGCCGAAGATCAGCGTCGCGCCCGGCCCCTGTGGCAAGGCGATGCGGAGCGGTGCCGGATCGCCATTGTCGGCGCGCCAACGGGTCATGGTGGCGTTGCCCAGCGCGCGACGCTCGTCGATCGTCTGCCCAGCCCAGGCGGGGGCGGTCGGCGACCGACCCAGATCGAGCGCGGAGGGCAGGATCTGCTCGCTCGTCGCCCAGCCGCCGAGCGGAAATAGCGCGGACAGGGCGCTCCGGTCGATCGTCATGTTGATGGCCGCACGAACATAGTCGTCGTTGAGCAGCTTGCCCCGCCCGGTGACGGCAAGCCCCAGCATGCCCTGGACCGGATCGGTCCTGACCGCGTCGCGCTCCACCCCGGCGGGCAGGAGCAGCGGCAGGTCGACAAAGCGACCGCCCAGGACCAGCGCGGCCCGTTCCTCGCGGAAGCGGATGATGGCGAGCGCGGCATTTTCGGCGCGCAGCACCCGCGTTTGCGACGGCGGGATCGGCTCGTCCTCATCGACATCCTCGTCGCTCGTCGCGCGGTCGATGGGGGTCAGGAAGAGGGCCTCGCCCTGTTGCGCCCGCCGATAGGGGCCGGTCCCGCCCTCGCGCGAGAGGATCGCCATTTGCGGCTGGGCGAGCATCTGGAGAAGGAAGGGGCGTGCGACGGCCAGTTTGATTTCGATCACTTCGCCGGTCATCGGCACCACGCTCTGCACCGCATCAAGCGGTCCGTCGGGATCAAGCCGCCGCTGCGCAACGATTCGCGAGAGCAGCATCCGGGCCACATCGCGCGCGGTAACGCGCGTACCGTCGGGCCAAAAGGCGCGGCGCAGACGGAAGATATAGCTGCGCCCGTCATCCTCTACGATCCAACGCTGGGCCAGCGCCGGCAGGATTTCACCGCTGGCGTCGAAGGCGACCAGCCCCTGCGCGGTGGCTTCCAGGATCAGCTTGGCCGCCGGGTCGGGCAATTGCTGCAGCGGCTTGGTGACATCTTCGCGGTCGCCAACGACGCTGACAATGACGGGGCCGCTGCCCTTGTTGGAACAACCGCCAATCGCTGCCAGCGCAACAAGGGCGGCGATCAGGGAGCGGTGGCGACGCAGCAGGGCGGGGCGGGCGGACATGGCCCTACAGACCTAGCCCGCTATCGTCCCGCCGCCAACCGTCATGGCGGCTGAGGGGAACGGTGGCGCGATTTTTCATAGGGGTAGAGATGGCTAGATGTGGGGGGCATGGTAACATGTGGTCATGCTAGCCATCATCGTCGCCCTATCCGCTGTCATCGCTCCCCCTGTCTCGCAGACCTGTCGAGCCTGTAAGATCATAGCGGGGAAGCAGGTTTGTTCCAATGTGGGTATAGCCTGCCAACCGCCCGTGCCGGAAAACAAGATCGCAAAAGGCGGCTTGAAGAAGTCCGACCCCAAAGCCAAACGGCGTTAGGCACCCGTCACCTTACGACCATTTCCGCCGTTCAGGCAGAGCGACCGCGCGCTGCAAGCCAGCCTGTCAGCGCCGACAATGCTATGGTGGGAACCGCTAACATGCTCAGGAACAGCAGCCCGACCGCCATCAACGGACCTGTTCCGCTGTTAAGCCATAGGATCGGAAGTTGCGAAAACGTGATTATGCCGCCCGCAAGCCAGCCGGTCTTCCTGAACGAAACGCCGGCAATCGCCGACAACAGGCAGGAAATGGGATACCAAAGATACCAGTAGGCATCGGCATCCCAGGGCTCGCGCGCGCCTGTCACCTGACACACCGCCTGCCAATATAGTCCGCCGACGATGAGCAGAATAAAAGCCCGCAAGGCCACCGCGTTCATACCCTGTGTTCTCCTATCGTGGCTCTTGGGCCAACACCTGCTGCCCCCCACGAAACGGCGCGCCTCCGTCCACGAAAAAGGGCGGCCCCGCAAGGGAGCCGCCCGATATCGTCCGGCCGAAACCGGAACGCTGTGCCCCGCATGTCCCGGATGGTCCGGGGCGGGGCGCATCGATTACTTGAGTTCGACGGTCGCGCCAGCGGCTTCCAGCTGAGCCTTGACCTTGTTGGCCTCGTCCTTGTTGACGCCTTCCTTGACGGCCTTGGGAGCCGATTCGACCAGCGTCTTGGCTTCGGTCAGACCCAGGCCGGTGATGGCGCGGACTTCCTTGATGACGTTGATCTTCTTGCCACCGTCGCCGGTCAGGATGACGTCGAATTCGGTCTGCTCTTCAGCAGCCGGGGCAGCGGCAGCGGCCGGGCCAGCGACGGCGACGGCAGCAGCGGCGCTAACGCCCCACTTTTCTTCCAGAGCCTTCGATAGGTCGGCGGCTTCGAGGACGGTGAGGGCCGAAAGCTGTTCGACCAGTGCGTTGATGTCTGCCATGTGCAATATTTCCTTACTTTGGGGCCGTTTGCCCCGTCAGATTGTGAGTCAAACGAAAAGGGGTCGGGGGCAGCCCTTAAGCTGCGTCCTTCTCCGCATAGGCGTTGAAGACCCGCGCGAGCTGCGAAGCCGGTGTCTGGATGACGGTAGCGAGCTTGGTTGCCGGCGCCTGGATGAGGCCGATAATCTTTGCACGCAGTTCGTCCAGCGACGGCATCGATGCGAGCGCCTTGACGCCCTCTGCATCGAGCAGCATTCCGCCCATCGCGCCGCCAACGATTTCGATCTTGTCGTTGGTCTTGGCGAATTCGACTGCAACCTTGGCGGCTGCAACCGGATCGGCCGAGGTGGCAAGGCCGACAGGACCGGTCAGCATGTCGCTGAGGCCGGCATAGTCGGTGCCATCAAGGGCGATACGAGCGAGGCGGTTCTTCGTAACCTTATAGGTCGCGCCCGCTTCACGCATCTTCTGGCGCAGGACCGTCGACTGGGCGACGGTCATGCCAAGGTTGCGGGTCACGACGACCACGCCAACTTCTGCCAGCTCTGCGTTCAGCTTGGAGACGACCTCAGCTTTCTGATTACGATCCATGCCATTCTCCACTTTCTGTCCGCCGGAAATCCGACGAACGCTTAAAACCCGTGGGATAAGCCACGGGGCACTAAGTCCGAAGGGGAGAGATCGACTGGCCCGCATCCGTTTGACTGGAACAGGCAGACCCGAATCGGGCGCACGGCCCGTTCGGTAAAGAACTTTTCCCCGTCTAGGCTGGACATTAAGAAGGGCATATTCCCTTCACCAACTGTCTCGGACGGTGAACCCCGAAGGGTTCGCTGCCGGGCCGTTAGCGGAAGGGGCGCACTTTGTCACGTGGAAACTGTACGACGGCAGTCTGATCATACCGTGCCTTCATGATGACGAAGCAGGGAGAGCCTGCGGAATGGCCAGGGCATTGACCAGCCTTGCCGCGATGGCCAAACGGAGACGAACGACCTGGATCGTAAGGGAGAGGCATGATGCGGACGAAGATGAAGCGGGCCGCGCGCGCGTTCCTGTGTGGCGGGCTGGCTATGGCTATGCCCATCCACGCCGCGCCCGCCGCGCGATCGGCCCAGGATATCGCACGGCCCCGGTTGATCGTGCTGACCGATATCGGCAACGAGCCCGACGATTCGGAATCGATGGTCCGGTTGTTGACCTATGCCAATGAAATGCAGATCGAAGGACTGGTGGCTTCGACATCGCGCCATCTGCCGACCGGCCCGAATAAGGGTATGATCGAGGAAAGGTTGGCCGCCTATGGTCAATCTCTAACCAATCTGAAGATCCATGATAATCGCTATCCCAGCGTCGAGCGGTTGCGAGCAGTCACATTGTCGGGGAGCGCAGTCTACGGAATGCTCGGCGTAGGACCGGGCAAGGACAGCGCAGCATCGCGCCTGATCATCGAGGCGGTGGATCGGCCTGACCCGCGCCCGCTATGGATCGCCATTTGGGGTGGCGCTGCGGATCTCGCCCAAGCGCTCTGGACCGTGCGCGCAACGCGGACGCAGGCGGAACTCGACCGGTTCGTCGCCAAGCTGCGCGTCTATTCGATTTCCGACCAGGATGATGCTGGGCCATGGGCGCGGGCCTATTTTCCCAAATTATTCTGGGTCGCCAATATTCATGGCTTCACGCGCTATCGGCTGGCGACCTGGACCGGCATTTCAGCACCAGCGCCAGGTGCTGATCCAGAGCCGGTCAGCAAGGCATGGCTGAGCGCCAATATCGTCGCCAAAGGCCCGTTGGGGGCCAGCTACCCTCTGCCCGCCTACATCATGGAAGGGGACACCCCGTCTTTCCTGAACCTGATTTCCAATGGCCTTTCGGTTCAGGAACGGCCCGATTGGGGTGGTTGGGGCGGGCGCTACGAACGGCTATCGACCGATCTCGGGCTGTGGACTACGACGGCGGACACGGTCGTCGGCGCGGACGGGACGTCTCATTCTACGCCGCAGGCAACGGTCTGGCGCTGGCGCGCGGCTTTCCAGAATGATTTCGCCGCGCGAATGGCTTGGTCCGTGTCGCCGCGCTATGCCGATGCCAACCATGCGCCAACGGTTATGGTGAATGGCCAGGAAGGCTTGGCCCCCGTCGAAATGACCGGGTGCGCGGGGGTGCCCGTGAGCCTCTCGGCCATCGGGTCGCGCGATCCCGACGGCGACGCACTGACATATCGCTGGTTCTGGTATCGTGAAGCGACAGGCCTATTTGCGCCAGACGTCATGCTGTCCACGCAAACAGGGACTGAGACGAAGGTTGAGGTCGGCAAGACCGTTCAGCTTGACCAGTTCACGCCGCCATCGACCTACAAGATTCACGTCATATTGGAGGTGCAGGATTCCGGCACGCCAAAGCTGACGCGCTATCGGCGGGCGATCATCACGGTTCCGGGTGCCAACCATGGCGACAAGGGCAATCCCTGCGCGGTGACGCCTAACCCGCCCGGCCATTAATCGCTACGGAAGGGGCTAAACCCTATCCGCCTGCACCACCACGTCGATCGCGCGCAGCGCTGACAATATCCGCATCAGATGCTGGGCGTCGGCGACTTCCAGGTCGATGACGTCGGTGTGGAACGGGCCTTCGCGGTTGACCAGTTGCAGGTTGAGGATGTTCGCCTTGGTCGCGCCGAACACGTTGGCGACGGCGGCCAGCGCGCCGGGCTGGTTCTTGACGATGACCGAAAGGCGCGCGGTGCCGCCCTTGGACTTGCTGTCCCAGCTCAAATCGATCCAGTCGTCATCCTGCCCCGCTTCGAGCGCGCGGCAATCGATGGTGTGGACCTCGATCGGCTCGCCCGTCCGGCGCACGCCGACGATGCGGTCGCCCGGCACCGGGTGGCAGCAATCGCTAAGGTTATAGGCGATGCCCGGCGTCAGGCCCCGGATCGACACCGGCGCATGCTGGCGGGGATGGGTTTCCTCCATGCCGACCGCGCTGGTGGAGCCGGGGACGAGCGCTTCCATGACTTCGGAATCGAGCAAGCGATGCGTAGCGATCGCCACCATCAGCGCGGCGCGATCCTCCAGCTTCAACCGCTTGAGCGCGCCCGTCAGTGCCTTGTTCCCCAATTCCTTAGCCAGGTCAGGCGAGAAGCGGCCGAGAATCTCGTCATAGAGTTTCTCGCCCAGCTTGATTTCCTCGCCGCGCTGCTTCTGGCGGATATAGCGGCGGATCGCCGCGCGCGCCTTGCCGGTGATGGCGAAGGTCAGCCAGCCGGGCTGCGGCTCCTGCCCGCCCGATTTGAGGATTTCGACCTGATCGCCATTTTCTAGGGACGTGCGCAACGGCACGACGCGGCCATTGACCTTCGCGCCCACGGTCTGATTGCCGAGCGAGGTGTGGACGGCATAGGCGAAGTCGACCGGGGTCGATCCCTTGGGCAACTGATGCAGTTCGCCCTTGGGGGAGAAGGCGAAGATGCGGTCCTGGTACATCGCCATGCGCGTATGTTCGAGCAGTTCGTCGGCATCCTGGCTCTGTTCCAGGATTTCGACCAGGTCGCGCAGCCAGGCGGCATGACGGTCGGTGGCATCGCCCTTCTGCTTATAGGCCCAATGCGCCGCCAAACCGAGTTCGGCGTGATTATGCATGTCGCGGCTGCGGATCTGCACCTCGATCCGGGCATTGTCCTGATGGATGACTGTGGTGTGGATCGACCGATAACCATTGCGCTTGGGGGTGGAGATATAATCCTTGAAGCGGCCGGGCACCATTTTATAGGTCTGGTGGATGACGCCGAGCGCGCGATAGCAATCTTCCGGGCTGTCGGTGATGACGCGAAAGGCCATGACGTCGGTCAGCTGCTCGAAGCTGATGTGGCGTTCCTGCATCTTGCGCCAGATCGAATAGGGATGCTTCTCGCGCCCCGACACGGTGACCGGCAGGTCGCGGCTGCCCAGCAGCAATTGCAGTTCCGCGCCGATGCGGTCGACCTTGTCATGGCCGCCTTCCTTCAACTGCTCCAGCCGCCTGGTGATGCTGTCATAGGCGTCCGGCTCCAACTCGCGGAACGACAGAAGCTGCATCTCGCGCATGAAGTCATACATGCCGATCCGCTCGGCGAGCGGGGCATAGATGTCCATCGTCTCCTTGGCGATGCGGCGGCGCTTGGTTTCATTCTTGATGAAATGCAGCGTGCGCATATTGTGCAGCCGGTCGGCGAGCTTGACCAGCAGCACGCGGATATCGTCCGACATGGCGAGCAGGAATTTGCGCAGATTTTCCGCCGCCCGCTCATTTTCGGACATGGCCTCGATCTTCGACAGCTTGGTCACGCCATCGACCATGCGGGCGACATCCTTGCCGAACGCGGCCTCTATCTCTTCATAGGTGACCAGCGTGTCTTCGATCGTGTCGTGCAGCAATGCGGTGACGATGGTCTGGTCGTCGAGATGAAAGTCGGTCAATATTCCGGCGACTTCAATCGGATGGCTGAAATAGGGGTCGCCGCTGGCGCGTTTCTGGCTCCCATGTTTCTGGACCGAAAACACATAGGCGCGGTTGATCATCGCTTCGTCCGCATCCGGATCGTAGCGCTTTACCCGTTCGACAAGTTCATACTGGCGTAACATCGTTTCCCGATTGTGTGGGAAGTGCCTTGTTACGCAACAAAAAAATCCCATTTGCCCGAATAAGGCTGCACTTTTGCAACGCCTGTGGCTTTGCGCTATATATATGATGATGACACAAAATCTGGCTCAGGATCTGGAACAATGCGCGCTGCCGAGCGCGCTGGAGATGATGGGCGAACGCTGGTCGTTCCTTATTCTGCGTGGCGCGCTGTCGGGTATCCGCCATTTCGAAGAGTTTCAGTCGACGCTGGGCATCGCCCGCAACATCCTGGCCAACCGCCTGTCGCGGCTGGTGGAAAATGGCATCATGCTGCGTCAGCCGATGCAGTGCGACCGGCGCAAGGTCGAATATCGTTTGACGCAAAAGGGCGAGGATCTGGCCCCTGCGATGATTGCGCTGCGTCAATGGGGCGAACGCTGGGGCTGTGGCACCGTGTCGTGCCAGGTGCTAGCCGACAGGCGCGATGGCCAACCGATCCGCCGTATCGCCATACAGGCGCATGACGGACGGGCGCTGGACCTGACCGATCTGATCTGGCTGTGCCCCGACGAAATCACGCCAATGGGCGAAGAACCGGCAGCGGCGGCCTGAACCCGGCTTCACCCCCGCGCGGAAATCGCCTAGTCTCGCGGGCAATGTCCGTACCTCGCATCCAGCCTCAGCCCTTTTTCGCTGACAAGAACCGCGCTTTTTGGAACCTGCAATCGCTCGGATGGGCTGGTGCCTTCCTGCTGCGCGGGTCGTCCACGATCGCCAATGGCCAGTCCTTCTCCAGCCTGGTGCCGGTGATGATCTCCACGGCGACCGGCTATTCGGTCACGCTGCTGATCGCGGTGATGTTCCGCTTCCTGCTGAAACAACGGCCGATCATCACCTGGGGCGTATCGATCGTCACCGTCCTGATCGCGGCGGGACTGGTCGCCTTCATCGACGCCTGGGTCTTTTCGACGCAGAATAAGGGCAGCGAGACGGCGGGCGTGCAATTGTTCCTGGGCGCCTTCTACCTGTCGGTGACGTTGATCGGGGCCTGGTCGGCGCTCTATTATGCGATCAACTTCTATCTGACGGTGGAGGAACAGGCCGACCAGCTGCTCCGGCTGGAGGCGCAGGCCGCGAACGCGCAACTGGCGATGCTGCGCTATCAGCTCAACCCGCATTTCCTGTTCAACACGCTCAACTCCATCTCGACGCTGGTGCTGCTCAAACAGACCGACCGCGCCAATGCGATGCTGTCGCGGCTGTCCTCCTTCCTGCGCTATACCCTGGTCAACGAACCGACTGCGCAGGTGACGATCGAACAGGAGATCGAGACGCTCAAACTCTATCTGGAGATTGAGAAGATGCGGTTCGAGGAACGGTTGCGACCGGTCTTCATCATCGATCCGGCGGTCGGCCATGCGCGCTTGCCGTCGCTGCTGCTGCAGCCGCTGGTCGAAAATGCCATCAAATATGCGGTCACGCCCAAGGAGGAGGGGGCGGAAATATCGGTCAGCGCGCAGCCTGCCGGTGAAAATGTGCGGATCGTCGTATCGGACACCGGTCCGGGATTGAACGAAGGTGGAATGAAGCCGCACATGATGATCAGCGAGGGCATGGGCGTGGGCCTGCCGAACATCCGGGACCGGTTAATTCAGGCTTTCGGGGAACGACAGCGCTTTGAAACACGTTCCAGCCCGAGCGGATTTTCGGTTATCATCGAAATTCCGCTGAACATGGAAGAAACATCGAAAGTGGCCGCATGACCATCAGAACAATCCTCGTCGATGACGAAAGCCTGGCCATTCAAGGCCTTGCCCTGCGTCTCCAAGCGCATGAGGATGTCGACATCATCGAGACCTGCACCAACGGCCGCGAGGCCATTCGTGCGATCAAGACGCACAAGCCCGATCTCGTGTTCCTCGACATTCAAATGCCTGGATTCGATGGATTTTCCGTCGTGCAGGGGATGATGGAGGTTGAACCGCCGCTGTTCATCTTCGTGACCGCCTATAGCGACCATGCCATCCGCGCGTTCGAGGCGCAGGCGATCGATTATCTGATGAAGCCTGTTGAAGAAGGCCGCTTGGCCGACGCGCTCGACCGGGTGCGGCTGCGGCTGTCGGACAAGCGGCAAGTGCAGGAAGCGGAAAAGCTGCGCGGCGTGCTGGCCGAAGTCGCGCCCCAGGCGATGAGCGATTTTGCTGCGGGTGAAGAGGATGGGCCAGCGTCCAACCGCTTCGAAAAGCTCATCAACATCAAGGATCGCGGTCAGATTTTCCGGGTCGATGTCGATTCGATCGAACGGATCGACGCGGCGGGCGATTATATGTGCATCTACACCGCCGACAACAGCTTGATCCTGCGCGAAACGATGAAGGACTTGGAAAAGCGCCTCGACCCCCGCAATTTCCAGCGCGTCCACCGCTCCACCATCGTCAACCTGAGCCAGGTGAAGCAGGTCAAGCCGCACACCAATGGCGAATGTTTCCTGGTGCTGGAATCGGGTGCCCAGGTGAAGGTCAGCCGCTCCTACCGGGATGTGGTGGCGCGCTTCGTGCATTGAGGTGAGGCAGCTTTGGGCTGACGTGCAACATTGCCCTCTCCCGCCTTTGCGGGAGAGGCTACGAAGACTTGGCAGCTTGCTGCCTAGTCGCAGTCGGTGAGGGTCTTTCTTGCAGCAATCGGCAAGACCCTCACCCTCCCACTGCAACCTCTTCCGCCGCCGCCATCACGCGCAGCACATTCTCCCCCGCCAGCTTCGCGATATCCCTGTCGCTCCAGCCGCGCCGCATCAGTTCGGACAAGAGGGCCGGGTAGGTTTCGACGCCGCCCAACCCTTGTGGCAACGCACCCACGCCATCGAAATCGCTGCCGATGCCGACATGGTCGATGCCTGCCACCCTGACGATATGGTCGATATGATCGGCGACCTGCGCGATCGTCGTGACGGGTTCGGGATGCGCCTTTTCCCAGTCCGCCAGTGCCTGCGCCGCGCCCTCGGGGTCGCCGATGTGGAGGCCGCCAAAGGGCGGGGCGTTGT
>TARA_R110000787_G_scaffold167241_1_pt1 | contig 32721 bp, 26 predicted proteins | sample TARA_R110000787 | Tara Oceans TARA_R110000787 (sample SAMEA4397920) | marine metagenome | biome: Polar Biome; feature: [DCM] deep chlorophyll maximum layer (ENVO:01000326); material: water (ENVO:00002006), including particulate matter (ENVO:01000060) such as... | depth 35 m | reverse complement strand
GCTCCTGCGTTGTTCTAATGACTCACATCCCTGTGAGCACCTTATTGACTCAATAACACGGCCTGTAAGCCTTTTAAAATCACCCTTGGGGAGCTTACTAGTGGTTCGATAATCGCCTTACTATAGAATAACTATATTCACAAAATAATCGTTGTTCTCAAAACGCTGGTAAGCGCTGAGTGGGAAGAAACTTAATCGACTTGGTATGAGCAATATTTTTTAGGAGTATACTTGATTGCGGCCTCGTTCTTTTGAGATATAAAGTAAGTTATCTACCCGTTGGAACAAGTCGGTTATTGAATCTCCTTGTTGATACTGTCCGACACCAAAGCTGCAGGTAACTAATATGTCCGATGTTACTTGATGTTGATTGATAATGACACGGAGCTTCTCGCTGGTTATATGGGCTTGTTGTTGAGACTGTTCAGGAAAAATAATAACAAACTCATCGCCTCCCCAACGGGCAAGTAAGTCAACATCTCTAATATTACTGTCCACTAACTGACAAATATTACATAGAATAGCATCACCGACTTTATGACCATATTTATCATTAATTTCTTTGAATTTATCAATATCGAAAATAGCTAAGGTCAGCGGGTGGTGGTAGCGATTAGCACGCATTATTTCTTTATGTAATGCGGTTTCAAAAAGTTTACGGTTAGCAACCTTAGTTAAAGGGTCTATGTTTGAGCTTGACTCTATTTCAATAATTTTTCTTTCCAACTGGGCATTTCTTTCTGTTAATTCATGGGTTTTTTGCTCAATAACTTTTGCCAATGTCAAATTACCATCTTGCAATAGCACATTTTGTTTGTTCAGTTCATGTTGAGTAATAATTTGTTGATGAATGTTATGATGTGCGCCAATCATACGTGCAACACTACCATCTGGGTTCCTGTCGATAATAGTGCCTCGATCCATAATCCATAGGTAACTCCCGTCTGATTTCTTACAGCGGTACTCGACTTCGTAAAGATTAATCTCACCTGATATGTAGCACTCAAACTGATGCATAACCCTTGGGTAATCTTCAGGGTGGATAATATTTTCCCAAGTAAAAACGTCTGCTTTAAAAGCGGCAATATCGTAACCTAACATACGGTACCACCCTGGACTACGGGTAACACTTCCTGTTTTGCCATTCCAGTCCCAGACGCCTTCTACAATGACATCTAAGATATAATTCAGCGTGTTATCTGAATCGGTGACATTATGGTGTTGATAGGTTTTATGCACAACTACTCCTCATTAAACCTTATTTTATTGCCTGATAAACTATTAATTAAGTGGCTATTGATCAAAGTCACTTAATTAACTAATAGTGTTGATTGATAGATTGAATTAGCAACAACGAAGTCCAAGATACAATATAGTAGAGCAGTCATATAACGGCCATTACACAACATTACATAAGGTTACAGGGTAAATGAAATGGGTTAAATATAAGAAAATATTATAAAAGTAATGTGACAAACAGCTTAAATTTGCTGAGAAAATTTCGTAAACTTAACGATTATAAATTCTGTTATTTGAAATCAATGTCTAGAGCCTTATGTCTACAATGCCAACGACCAGAAAAAGCCTGTATTTGTGCTTTTGCTGTTAATGTTGCTAACCACATCGATGTCCTTGTCTTGCAACACCCCAGCGAAGTAAAACAAAGCAAAGGTACGGTGACTTTGTTACAGCAATCATTGTCTAGTTGTGAAGTCATTGTTGGTGAAGACTTTTCGCAATGCCAACTATTAACCGAGCGTTTGGCATATTATGGTGACAAAATAGCATTGCTATATCCGAGTGAGCAGGCATTAGAATTAAGCACGCAATCAGCTGAACTTGTTAAAAACAAACTCAGTGATATAAAATGTCTCATCATACTTGATGGTACATGGAAGAAAGCCTACCGTATATTTATGTTAAATCCTTGTTTACATAAAATAAAACACATTATTTTACCTCAAGGTATTGCCAGCCTTTATCAGATTAGAAAAACTAAAAAAAATAATGCACTCTCATCATTAGAAGCATGTTGTCATGCTTTAATATATCTAGAAAATAAAGCAGAAAACTATCAAGCCTTGCTCGATAGTTTTGTTAAGTTTAATCAATTTCAACAATCATTTAGTAAACGTGTTTAGCGATTAACTCACCGGCCCAAAGGCATTTAATTTTTATGTACATTAGGTCATACTAATGTGGTTTTAGCTTATCTCAAATTTTCTATTAAGGAATATCATGTCAAATCCAGCCATTAAAGGGCTAATATCTTTGCTCCTGCTCTCTAGCAGTGTCTTAATTGCAGCAGAGCCAGCTCAAAAGCGAGAAGATCGCGAACCAGAAGCGGCAACGGGTGTGGTTAAAAAGCAAACCATTGTTACCCAACATGCCATGGTAGCTACAGCAAATCCTTATGCAAGTGATGTAGGATATAAAATCCTCAAACAAGGTGGCAGTGCAATCGATGCAGCAATTGCTGTGCAGTTGGTATTAACCTTAGTTGAACCACAATCATCAGGTATTGGTGGTGGTGCTTTTATGTTGCATTGGGATAAAAAAAATCAGCAATTAACCACATTTGACGGTAGAGAAACTGCACCAGCTGCAGCAACTACGGATATGTTTTTAGATGAAAATGGTAAAGTTATCTCTTGGATAGATGCGGTTGTTGGCGGGCGATCTGTGGGCGTTCCAGGTGTTTTAGCCGGGCTTAAAAAGGCCCATGATAAATATGGCAAGCTGGCATGGGGAATGTTGTTTGCAGATGCCATTAAACTAGCTGAAGATGGTTTTATTGTTTCGCCACGGCTTGAAAAACTTGTCGCGATGGAGTTTAACCCTGGAATTACTAAATTGCCGACGATTAAAGGCTACTTTTTTCCAAATGGTATGCCAATAAAGGCAGGGCAATTGTTAAAAAACAAAAAGCTAGCAGCGGTGTATCGCAGTATCGCTGCTGAGGGGCTTGAGGTTTTTTATCAAGGCTGGATAGCGAAAAAAATTGTCGCTGCAGTGCAAAATTCACCCATTGCACCGGGGCGTTTAACATTAAGCGATATGAAAAGTTATCAAGCTAAAGAACAATCTGCAATTTGTGGTTCTTATCGACAATATCAAGTGTGTGGTATGGCGCCGCCAAGCTCTGGTGGTTTGGCTATTATTCAAATACTTGGTCAACTTGAACGCTTTGATATGGCAAAATTGTCGATGGATGATGCTAAGTTCGCACACTTATTTAGTCAAAGTTCACGCTTAGCGTTCGCAGACCGTAATCGTTATGTTGCCGATAGCAGTTTTGTTAATGTGCCGACAAAAGGGTTGATTGATAAACAGTATATGGCGCAGCGCTCAGCATTAATTAAACTTGATATAGACATGGGAACAGCTGTTGCTGGTCTGCCAACCGGAGCAGTAGCGCAAGCCGATGACAATGCTTTTGAATTGCCGTCAACCAGTCATATTTCTATTGTAGATCAAGAGGGTAATGCAATATCTATGACCACAAGTGTCGAAATGGGCTTTGGCTCTGCACTGATGGTTGAAGGCTTTATTCTCAACAATCAATTAACTGATTTTTCTCTTGATCCGAAAAGAAATGGACAGTGGGTTGCTAATCGATTAGAGCCAGGTAAGCGACCACGTAGCTCTATGGCGCCGATGATGGTATTTAATCAAGACGACTCGCTAAAGCTGGTTGTTGGTTCTCCAGGAGGCAGCCGTATTATTAATTACGTAGCGCAAACCATGATTGCAATTTTAGATTGGCAACTTGATCCACAATCAGCGATTAATCTGCCGCATCTGACTAATCGTAACCTAGTTACCACCTTAGAAAAAGGTACGGAGTTAGTGCAGCTTAAACCTGCATTAGAGGCTAAAGGACACAAAGTAATAGTGCGAGACTTAAATAGTGGCATTCAAGCGATTGAAATATCTGATGGTTATTTAAGAGGTGGTGCTGATCCTCGTCGTGAAGGTAAGGCGATTGGCTATTAACTGCTGAATTATTAATGATTTAAAGCATAAATTGCTAAATGTGCAGCTAAAAAACGGCGTCAATATTGACGCCGTTTTTAGTTATTTAAATAATATCAATGGTACTAATACCAATTCTAATAACTATATTCACAAAATGATCGTTGTTCTCAAAATGCTGGTAAGCGCTGAGTGAGAACAAACTGAATAAACTTGGTATAACTATGACAGTTTAAAAAGGGTCTTTTAAGATCTTATCGATAACCCATTTATTGTCTATTTGAATTAATGATAGTCGTTTAACATCTTTTAAATGATCGTCGTGGTAGTAACCATCGAAAAAAACGGTAATAACCGCTGCATTTTTAAATTGCTCCCTAACTTTTACACCACTATCATCTGGTTTTATCTCAACCTTATCGTACGACATATTGAATAAATGCCTTGCAACCGCTTTTGTTGATTTATAGTGTAAAATAATACGTGATAACCGAGGGCTACATACGGAGGCTGCTTTTTCAATATTTTTTTCATTATACAATGCATTAAAGAATTCAATTGCGACAACTTCGGGGTTGTCGACATCGTTAATTTTGTTTTTGTCTTCTTCACCACAAGCAGTTAGTAACAGCAAGAGGCTTAAGGTGATAAATTTTAAATAATTCATATGCTAATAGTTAAGTATGTGAAGTTAATCTCATGTTACCTCAAAGGTTGTGGGCAATGCTAGAGGTTGGTTATGATTCTCGGTGATTTATGATGCTATTTTTAAATGCTAGTCAAAGTGGGATAACTTGAATGTCGCTGTTTTATATGTTTTTTTTGTTTTTCGATGTTATTGGATGGATGCAAAACATGAAGGGGAACGAAGGATACGTGATTAACAAAAAAGGCATGACCTTTTGAGTAAGTCATGCCTTTTATCATCGAGCTAACATTAGTGCTAACTCAGTATTTACTTTGCGGTGCTAATTATTGTGCAAGTTCTTCATCGGTAAATGAATCAGAAAACAATGCACTTGAAAGGTAGCGTTCAGCAGAGCTAGGGAGAATAACAACAATATTCTTACCAGCATTCTCTGGTCTTTCTGCAATACGCTTAGCGGCAACAACAGCGGCGCCGGATGAAATACCGGCAAGAATACCTTCTTCTTTCATTAAGCGGTGTGCCATAGCCATAGAATCATCATTTGATACTTGTTCAACTGCATCAACAATTGAAAGGTCTAAGTTACCAGGAATAAAGCCGGCGCCAATACCTTGAATTTTATGAGGACCAGGCTTTAATTCTTGACCGGCCATTGCTTGTGTAATAACTGGAGAATCAGTCGGCTCAACCGCTACGGATATGATCTTATGTTTGGCAACACTTTTAAGGTATCGACTTGTACCCGTAATCGTACCACCCGTACCAACACCGGCAACGAAGAAATCAACCTGACCTTTGGTGTCTTTCCAAATTTCAGGTCCAGTGGTTTTTTCGTGAATTTCAGGGTTAGCAGGATTATCAAATTGGCCAAGTAGTACTACGTTTTCTGGATCAGCATCTTTAATTTCTTGTGCTTTAGCGATAGCACCGCCCATGCCTTTAGCACCATCGGTTAATACCAATTTAGCACCTAAGGCGATCAGGAGTTTTCTACGCTCTAAGCTCATCGTGTTTGGCATGGTTAAAGTGATTTCATAACCACGAGCGGCAGCAACAAACGCCAAAGCAATACCGGTATTTCCACTGGTTGGTTCAACAATAGATTTACCCGCAGTAAGTAAACCTTTCTTCTCGGCATCCCAAATCATATTGGCACCGATGCGACACTTAACACTAAAGCTTGGGTTACGTGCTTCTATTTTTGCGTAGATATTGGCCGTATTTTCACCAGTAACAATGCGGTTAAGTTTAACGAGTGGTGTATTACCAATTGCTGTTGAGTTATCTTCGAATATAGTAGACATTTTTTAATCCTGTTTCATCGTATTAAGCGAGTGTGTCATACAGATGTATTAATTATTTACATGGGTTAACCGCTGAGTTTTTCAGTTTAATAGCTTACTGACTTATCATTTTATAGCAGAGACTACAATGAAAGAACAGCAAAGCTAAGTTAACACTTTGCCATTAGATTAACGCTTTATGGCAGAAAAAGAAGTGATATTTTGATCTCTTATATGCGAAAAAGGAATAGATATCGAATTAATGGTATTTAAATCAAATGTTTTTGTTGGTAAATGCTCAATTGAAAACTATTTCTGGGCACCATTAAAAGGTTTGAAGTGTAAGCAGATGATTGATATTGTTAAATTTATCACAATTTCGTGATAGCTAAAGATTCGTGATAAAGGAACGACAGTGACCGATAATGTAAATGCTGGCTTTAAGAAAATAAGTGCAACAGCGAGTAATGAAAATTGCTCTACAGCGGCAGAAAGTAGCGCGCAAGTGTTATCTGCTGAAGAAACTCGTGAAACATTAACGCCATTTGCTTTTAAAATTGATCAGTCATTATTTGGTATTGCTCTTGCTGTGCCTTGGCGTCGTGGGGCTGCACTGTTAATTGATCTATGTTTAGTGGCTATATTAAGCGGTGCCCCGGGTGAATTGCTGGCTGTATTAGTTGCTATTACATTATTTAAACTTGGCAGTAAGCAGCGTGCAGCCAAGTTTGGCAAAAAGCCGGGATTGAGAAAAACACTGCTTCGTCTCACGGGTGCTTTTATTGTCTTCGTTGTATTAATTGATACATTACCTAACATCTTCTCCCAAATGAATGACTTTAATAACCAAGTTGAGCGCGCTGGACAGCAACCAGACACAGTTTTAAGCCCGTCAAATAAAATAAAAAATAATCGTGATGAGCAAGGGTTTATCAAAGGTACTTTATCGGTTGCGGCAACTGTTGCTATCGCGCAGAGTGAATGTGATGAATATGCATGTTGGCAACAATTAACGGCTGATTTACTACTAGCTTATGTTGGACAATCACCAACAGCACAGCAAGCAGAGCAGTTTATCGCATTATTGATTGCTAATGTTACAGAGCAAGACAGCTTAAGTCGCTTGCATCTTGAGCAATTAAGCACAGAGCTTAGACAATTGTATATAACCACCGGTGCCCAGCAAAAAAATCAAACGACTACTGATGCCTCTGATCTTGTCCGTGAGATTAACGACAACAGTACTATAAATCAAAATACAGTCGATAAAATAGCTGAATTAAGTACTTTAGACACTGATATTGAGCACGAAAAGAGCAAAGGTAACTCAAGTAACGAGGTTGTTTATAAAGGTTTTGCTTGGCTACAAGGTTTGATTGAAGATCTCGGCATAGGTTTTGGTTGGGCTGCTTTCTATTTTACAATGTTTACGGCGATTTGGCATGGCCAAACACCGGGTAAAAAGTTATTCCATATTCGTGTCATTCAATTAGATGGCACGCCTTTATCTATCTGGGACAGTTTTGGACGTTATGGTGGCTATGGCGCGGGTATTGCCACAGGTTTACTCGGCTTTGCACAAATTTATTGGGATCCTAACCGACAAGCCATCCATGATAAAATATCCGCTACTATTGTGGTAAATGATAATGATACCAGATGAGATAATGGCCTAATAAAACATGCTAATACCACTAGCAATCCATAGTTGTTGATTACTATTGATGAGCTCGAAAGTTACTCCGTTATATATCAGTGTCATAGTGGCTTTGATTATGGCAACCAAGCATAACTGATTTTACTGTAGATAGTACGTTGGCCACGCTCTAAACTTTTTAATCGATCATCTTGATAACTATTGTCAGAGTAACCTAAGTAGAATACTGTTTGCGGGTTAATTTTATAAGCATAAATAAGTTGAGTAGATAGCGTATTATCTTTTGCTGTATAGGCTGTGGAGTTATTGTCAAGATTGAAATCAATATCAGTGTAGACAACATTAAATTTCAAATAGCTATTAATATTAAATTGATATGAAACACGTAATTCTGTTAGGTTTTCTGTAAAAACGTTTGCATTATCAGCATCTAAATCACTATAGGTATGGGAGAATTCAAATTCTAAATGTTTATTAACGTTATAACTGATATAGGCATATAGGGCGACATAATCGCCTAGACGATTATTACCGTAATCTATTTTATCACCTAAGGTTAACTCAAGTTCAGTCAATAATTGCGCTGTTGGTTGCATTGAACCGTAAATAACAGCTTGGTTTTCTTGAAAACGTTTAGTGTTACCGTCAATGCTATTATCAATAGGTAAGCGAGAGTCTAGCTCATGAGCACGTAAACCCACTTTATCCGCAGCTACAACCATAATATCAAATATTGAAAGCATAGGGCCGTCAATAGTGAAGCTACTTGAAACAGAACGCTCTAATAATTCATTGTTTTCATTATGTAAAATTTGCCATTGCCCAGCAAACTTCATTTCTTGCCAAGCACTGTCAGGCTCACCATAGAGCAAACGGTTTACTAAGACTTTACTCTTTTTATAGTCAGCACGTGGCATATAACCTAAATCAGCTCGGAATTTTTCACCAATTTCTTGATGTTCTGCATCTAGCTGCCAATATTCCGAATCATGTTCATATTGAAGTTTAAAGGCTTGATCCGTAAATTTTTCTTCAGTTCCGCTAAGTGTCATGATTGCAGCGTCTTGAGTATCAGCAAACAGTACTTGTGCTTGAAAAGTGTTTGAATCATCAAAACGATATTTAGAATCAATACCGGAAACAAAATTGTGATATTTATCAGTTTGTCGCACCGTACCAATAGCACCTACAGATAAATTGTCATTAATATCATAGCGGTATTTAACAGCACCCGATTCACTTGCTTCATTTAATGAAATTAACCCAGAGCCGGTATTGCCCGGTAGTATAATATTGGTTTGGGTGTCATTCGTCATGAATGCACCGTAACTATGATCACCACGTGTACCGGTTAGCTTAGCGCCATATTCAGGATCGGCAATATTACGGGTATAAACTAAGTCAAAGTTACTGGAAAAGTATTCAGAATTTTCGACAAAAAATTGCCGTTTTTCATCATAGAATAAAGAAAAGGTTTTATTAACGCTCAGTTGCCCCGCATCAGATTCAACGTTCGAAAAATCAGGGTTGATGGTAACATTTAACAGTGTATTGGCATTAATACTCCAACGTAAATCTAAGCCGGCATCAAAGTCGTTTTCACTGTCCCAATCGGTTACTTTATTTTGTCCGTCATTATCAGCATAAAATGCTCTGTTTTCATTTTTATTCGCCACCAGTGTAGGGGTCAACATTAAGTTTTTACTGGCTTTAGCATTTTTAAAACCGGTTATTTCCGGGATTTGACACAACCAACAGGCATCATCACGATCAAGTTCGATATGCGAGATACGAAGGCGAGAATCGCGAGGATACAAACGAATGAGTTCCATCGCCCACGTTTTCACATCGTCATTATCGGCAAAATTCAAAATATGATATGGGATAGCAATCTCAACTTGGTAACCCGTATCTGTTATTTTTCCTACAGATTCCCATATACCGTCCCATGCTGAATCGGTGTCGCCGGTCATTTCATTCGCAATACTGTCGTGCTGTATACCGTAAGGATTGACGAAAAACTCATAATTTAAGCGACGATTGTTGTAAGTATCTAACTTAAAACCCACTAAGTCATCACCCCAACGAGTGTCTCTATCACCTAAAAAGCCTTGAATCAATTCAGGGTTGGGATCTTGTGCAATGAAAGCAACGTAGAGGAATTTACCATTTTCAACGACTTTTGCTATTGTTGAAACTGGGCTAGGTTTATTGTTCCATGGGCTATTAACAATATTGAGTGGTACATCAAGTGCTTGTTGCCATATTGCATCGTTTAACTCGCCATCAACTTTAAGGTCAAACTCGACATGCGGGATATTTAATTGGGCTAGTTTTATAGGATTATCTTGGGCAATACAGGGTTGTATAAACAGCATAAGTGCGGTGGCAACTGCAGGTAGGCCACGATTACTAAACTTCAAATTTACCACTCCAATGTTATTATTTTATTCCGTTTTCAACGTAACTTATTCTACGATAAGGATAATTATGTTGTATAAATTGTTACAAATTTGCTAATAAATGGCAACATATTGTTAATTTAGTAACAAAAAACCATCAGCCGCGGGGTTTTTATAATAGCAATATGCACTAACTACCGTGCTGTTAACAGCCGTTTTATGTCATTATTACTAAAAATCACCATTAATCACTCGAATGTTAAAATTTTCTAGAGCATAATAACTTTATCGTTGTTAATCATGATAAGACTTTATAAATACTATGCCATTTTCTGTACTTGATGTGATCGCGTTAAGCTGCTTTATTGTTTGTTGGCTTGGTTATACCGAGTTTGCGCGCAAAAAAGCGAAAACAACTAACTGTGTTGCCAGATGCTTGCATCAACACCGGATTCATTGGATGTATGAAGTTATTAGTCGTGATGTTCGGGTCGGTGAGGCCGCTTTATTGGCTAATTTAGAACGAAACATTACCTTTTTCGCCTCTTCAACCTTATTGATTTTAGCCGGTGTTTTAACCTTATTTGCTCAGGTTGAGCGTCTTGAGTCAGTCATTGCCTCAATCCCTTTTACAGAGTTTCCAAATCATGCCTTAATCCAAGTTAAATTAAGTTTACTGACGCTTATTTTTGTCATGGCGTTTTTTCAATTTACTTGGTCAATGCGACAATATGGTTTTGTTAATGTCATGATTGGTGCTTGCCCGTTTGATCGTACTGGACGTAATAAAAACCTGCTGAAGTATGCTGAGCAAATGGCGATAGTGCAAGACCGGGCGGCCCATTCTTATAACTTCGGACTACGTTCTTATTATTTCTCTATGGCCGCCTTGTGTTGGTTTTTTCATCCGCTAATTTTTATTTTAACCAGTATCTTTGTTGTTTTTACCTTGTATCGCCGTGAATTTAACTCCAAAGCGGTGCAGGCGATTACTTTAGGGCAGGAATGCTTAGAACATGAGCGGGCATTAAAATATTCGAACCCAGAGCCAGCAACAAATATTCCTTCGGATAAGAGTGATAAATAACAGCTTATGTCGGCTCAACATTACGCAAATTACTTACCGAAAGATTTTGATAACTTTGACTGCTTGAAACTAGCACCTGGCATTTATCTTATCTTATTGTTTATTTTGCGCGCTTATATTATTTGGATTATGTCAGTGACTAATATGCGTGATCATGTTGGTATTATTCAGTGGATATATCCGCAAACAGCATTATTTTATTTAAATTTAGTCTCTGGTGTTATTGGTTTATTTATAGTATTGGTTTTAAGTTTACGACGACCGACAGCTCCAGCTTGGGTACGCATTTGTTGGCAAAAATGTAAAATGCTGCTCATTGTCGCATTAGCATTTGACTTGCTTATTGGTGTTTTAGGTTATTTTATTTGGCATCTGCAAACAATATCGTGGTTGCTAGTGCATTGCTCGTTGGTTATATCTGCTGTTAGCTATATATTAAAGAGCAAAAGATTTACCATTAATATCGCAGAATTTCCCGAAGCGTTACCTGAAAAATAAACCGCATTATGCTGATATAACAAAATTGAACATTAAAGGGTCAAACATTGATTGAAGAAAACACACAAGACGAGCGACTGATCGTACTCAACTATACGTTTAGGGTCTGTGTAAACAGTTAGGTGTTAATTTTAAATCTCTGTTTTTATTTGATTAATTCTTATTGTTTTACTTTTTTTTCTTGATTTTTTATTAAAAATGTAAATTGTATCAGCAATATTAGTATTAACGGTTTACAAAACTCTACAATTTTCGCTAAGTATTTCTCTTTACTAAAGGTGAAAAATTTTATTAAGTTAAATCTTTCATACTTACTCCATGTGAATATATTTTATAGCTCAAACTTAGGGCGTTAATCTTGGTTTTACAAAGAAGTAATCACCACAAAAAGCTAGAGCTATTGAACCTATACAAACGATTAACTTTGGGTGCGAATATTATTCACCCATAAGAACCTAAAGTCATAGTTACCCTCCATAATTTGTTTGAGAATATCATTACCGCCGGTCAAGACTGCAAACTCTAAAGATTTGAGAACCTTTATTAAATTTGGCTTAGTTTTATTGCATTCTTTTTTCCTAACTTTTTTCAGATAAATTATTAATTCATTATTAGGTTCAGTTTCTTCTTTTGCGTTCAAGAGCAACCATTCTGCTCCTGCTTTTACGAGCACCGAAAACTCATTAAACATTAATTCTTCACGTTTTTTACCCATTTATCACTCCTACTGACATTTTATTTATTATTGATATAGTATGTGGCACCGTAATGGTGCCTATTGGTAAGTATATATTGGCACCGTTTTGGGGCCAAACTTTTTATGAAAGATAATTAAAATTATGATTAAGCATATAAATGACTCCCGATACAGAGCGTTGATTGATTGGCTGAAGTCTGCTCGAAAAGAGCAAGGACTGAGTGTTCGTGATCTTGGCAAACTATTGGATGAACCACACCAGTTTGTGGTTAAAATTGAAACTTGTGAAAGGAAACTGAACGTATTTGAATACGTTCAGTATTGTGATGCACTTAAGATTTCTTCTGCTATTGGCCTAGAGAAACTATATAAGACTCTTATTTAATAGAATTATTCATCATTTATTCGGTGGGAATAATGTTGCTTTTCATGAACATGAGTTGCTTTTCACCTGCAAATTTAGGGTTCCATTCAATATCATTGTCATCGCCTTCGTAATGATATTCAGTGGTAGAAAAAATCACTTGAATATTATGTTTATTACATAGTGTTTTTAATGCTTCAATATAGCGGTTTAAGTCATCGTTATGAATTTCATGTTGCTTTGGAGTATCTAATATTAAAAACCTAAAACAGAAACTATCATGTTTCGCCATTAACTCAATTAAAGCTGCATGATATGCCAGAACAGCTCTAGTACGTGTACTCCCCTTAAGTTGAGAGATAGTTTCTGTACCTAGGAAAGGCGTAAAATCATCTTTAAAAGTAATGTTTCGGCTAATATTATTAGTATTTAATTCTTCTAACCAATTTAACAGTAACTGCCTTAAGTCCGATTTCAATTTTAATAATGCAGGAATAGAATTTTTTTCTGTACCAAATGATTGATACTTTTCTAGTGCTTTATTTCGTTCAGATATGCTCTTGAAGTGTTTATTCTCTAATAGCTCAACTTTTTCAATATCACTTTTTTGACTTTGAACTTCAAAAATCTGGTTCTTTAGTTCCGATATTGCATCAACGAGAGCAGAAACTTCGCTCTTTTCCATAGAAATATTTCGCTCATCAATAATTGACTGAACAAGTTCTTCTAACCCTTTGCGTTGAAGTTCTATTTGCTCAACTTTTATTTTATCGATTTCAGCATTTCTCTCTAAATCTTTAATTTGATCTTTTAAGTACAGCAAGTTTTTACTATATGTATCTGAGCTTGAAGAAAAAAGTTGGCATTGATTGGAACCACAGATTTCATTGAAAGAGAGAAAAATCCTCCTAGCTTCTTCATTAAGATTAAGAGTCTCAATCTCAGTGTTGATTTCATGTGTAATTTGAGCGATACCATTCGTTCTTTTATTTATCTCAGATATTTCATTTGAAAGTGACCTTATAGATGTTCTGTGTTTAGCTATAAGGCGGTCTAGTACATTAATAGAATCATCATGATTAGCTCCAGAACTTTTTAATTGCTCAATTTCACTTTCAAGAGTGGTTATCTCATGAGCTAGCTCATCTGAATTTTTAGATATTAAAGCAGCTTCTTGTTTAGCTAATTCAGCACGGCGAGCATGCAGCTCTACTTGCTTATCTAAATAATCTAAGCGCTCCTTTGCTTTAAATTTTTCTTTCTTTTGATTAAATGAGTTTTTGATAGGCAAATTAAAGATCATTCTCATCATTTCTGAAAACTGATCTTTAATGAAATTACTAGGTGGGCTATAAAATTTATTGTATCCGTCATCTTGGTCCAAGTAATAAATTGGTAATATTGACGACAAATAAGGGCTGGTACTTTTATTATTAGTAGTAACTAAGTTTTCCACTTTTAACTCTAATAACTCAAACAAATAGGCTGAATATTCTTTTTCATCAAAGAAGCGCTCTTTCTTACCATTTTGCTCTATTACTTCAATATCAATACTTTTGCTATAGACCCTTTTTATTATCAAATTTCCTTTTGAAGATGACACCTTTAATATGACATGATTACAACGCTCATAAATATCTTTTCTAAAAATACTTGGGTAGCCTAAGCAATATGCTATCGATTGAACAATTGGTGTTTTACCACACCCGTTAGCGCCAAATAGTTGAGTAACATTACTGCCAAATTCCAGTAAACCTGATTGCCATCCTGATATACCATTAGGAAAAATTTCTATACTTATCAGCTTCATTCTAACTCCATGTCTAATTGCTTAGAAACACATAAGTTTCTATAAGCTTTTGCTATCTCTGCCAAATTGTATGAAAGAGTATCTTCTTGATTTAAGGCCTTGCTTATGACCTTTTTTCCTAGGTCAGTAATTTTAATTCTGCCCTTATTATTTGGTATTTCAATAAGGCATGAGTACTCTAAAAAACTAATTGCTTTAACTGTTCTCACTCTTAAATTAGCCGACCATCCAATATGTTGCGCTGATCCTTTAAAACCAGACATACTGCTTTCAAGGCTTTCACCAACAAGTTGTCCTATTTCTGAGACCCTAGGCTTTCGCTTATCTTTTGCCATTAATAGGATTATCAAACTGATTAATGGCAGCTGAAATAAAGCCTCATTGTTTAAAAAGTTAGGCTTAAACTGCTCATTATTATCGATGCGAATTTCAGTGCCAGTTGAAGCTATATTTTCAAAGAAAGTATCAAAATTCATGATTTCCCCTTAACTAACTCAGCAAATACTCCGCCTAATATTAGCTCTGCATTCAAATCATAGATTAAATCTTCAGCTTCAAACTCTTGCACTAATGCTTTGATTGGGACTCTAAGGCTAGCAAGTTGGACAGAACCATCGTTTCGAATAGAGTTATTTAATAACTGTCTAACCTTGCTAGTTATTGATTGAAGGTCGAATTCTAAGATTACATGACGGTTTGTCCTTAGCCAAACATCCCAATTAGTTTTACACCTTGAAATAAATTCAACCTCATCAATACCAGCACCTGCTGATAATAATGTTCTTTGAATAATCGAAGCGCTCTTAATAGCTTTATCATCACCGCCTTCAAGTAAGTTATTGTAAGCATCTTTTGAAATGCTCAATATTGATAATAAATCATCAATAGAAATACCGGCATACTGCTCAATACTCTCACTTGTAAGCTCTGAAATGATACCACTGGATTTTTTCTCTACTAACTCAAGCAGCTTCATCAGAATTTCTTTTGATTCTGTATGCTCTAAATCCACTTCACTAAATTTATAAATCGCACTTTTAGCTAAAGGCTCGAAGTTATCATCACCATTTTTAAGGTATTGCACATCAGTTTCAAATTTTAGTTTCGATAATCTAGATTTAACTTCATTCTCAGATAGATCTTTAGTAATCTCATCAGGAAAGCACTGATTAAATCTATCAACTAAGACTTCTGAAAATTTATTTTGAAAAGTACCAATTTCTACATCTTTAACTATTTTTTCAACATCATCACTATTGTGAATGTTTGTTTGGAACACTACTGAGTTGCAGTACTTATCAAATACAACCGTGTGCAATAATAATTTCCCCACAAAGCTATTTTTAATTTTTTCAGTACTCTGCTTACTTTGATTTTTTACAGTAGACTTTAACCCAAATAACTCATTCAATGACCAATTATGGTTTTGCTTCCCTTTAGTTTTTACTTGATAAAAAACATAACTATATCCATCTGTATCTTTTTTCCGAATAACAAAGTCATCATGTAAATCGCAATAAACACGGTCAACTTCATCACCTTCAAGAATCGATAATGAAGCCATAGCAGCCGATCTTACCTGGGCTTTATATCGGCTAAATGAGTCTCTTCCGCTTTGTTCCCTTGGTCTTTTTGTTTCTAACATCCTGTAACCCTTTTATACAACTCTATTTTTCTTAAAATTCTCAGCCTGTGCAAAAATCTCTTTATACACTTCGTCTCTGCTTACCGGTGGGTAGCCAAACCTGGCGAGTAACATGATTAGGTCTACTTTTAGTTCAGCTTTAATATCGTCACGGTTATTCCAGTCGGTATATTTTGCTTTATCATCGACCACTTCTTTCACCGCTTGTGAAAGCTCAATCAACTTATCATCTGGATAAGTAAAATCATACTTAATTGCCAACGATTTTAAGATGTCGTAAAAGGCTTTTTCTTCAAAGCTAATACCCAAGTCATCGTTAGAGTCCATCTCTGTTTTAAGGTCGGTAAACATATTGATAATTTCATCAGAGAAATCTTCTAGTACTTCACTCACCAATACATCTTCTTCTTTACGCTCATTGTACTTATCAACTAAAGCCTTAAAGCGTTTGGTGAAGTCTACTCCCTGAGCAAGATTAACTTTTTTCATTTCATCAATGGCTTTAGCTAGCATTTTTTGAAGTAGCATGATCTTGGTATTGGGAAGTTTTATCTTGCCGATTTTGGCAAGATAGTCTTCATCGAAAATATCAATCTCACCATCATTGTTGCCAAGCTTGAATATTTCCTCGACACCATCACTTTTAAGCGCCTCTGAAATCATTTCTCGTACTTTAGCGTTCATTTGTGCGGTATCAGGTGCTTCACCTTTGGTTAACTTGTAGATGATAGAGCGCACAGCAAGATAGAAATGAATCAAGTCGCGTTCTTGTTGAGATAGCTTTTCGCTGCCACAACAAACATCATAAGCCGCTTTTAGGCGCTTAACTAACGCCATAAAGCGTTTTTCAAGTTTACCTACTGATAGTACAAATTCAGCCGCATTATTTAAGCAATTTAGCTGTGCGACAGGCTCGCCAGTGAAGTAGGGGAGGGAATCGAATTTATGAAAAATGCGGTTAAGCAAATCTAAATGATCTTTAACCGCAATAACCGACTGATTGATATCTTCAAAATTCGTTTCTTCTGACTTTGAGAACTGCGCTAACGCTTTATTCATCGCCGTTTTAATACCGATGTAATCAACCACTAAACCTTTATGCTTGCCTGAAAACTTGCGGTTAACACGAGAAATGGTTTGAATAAGATTATGTTTTTGCAGTGGTTTATCAATATAAATCGTATCAAGGAAAGGTACATCAAAACCGGTAAGCCACATATCTACAACAATGGCGATTTTAAAGTTAGATTTATCATTCTTAAACTGACGGTCTAACTCTTTACGATATTCTTTAGTTCCCAGTATGTTATATAGGGCTTCTGGATCATCTTTACCACGTGTCATAACCATTTTGACACGCTCCATAGGTTTGATTTTTTTACGCTCTTGCTCAGTTAACGTTGAGCCTTTCTCGCACTCCAGTATTTCAAACCATTGTGGACGTAACTCTACAAGTTCCAGATAAAACAGGTAAGCAATCTCACGAGAACTACTTACAAACATGGCTTTACCTTTTATGGTCGAGCCTTCATTGATGCGTCCTTCGTAGTGTTCAACAAAATCTTTAGCAAGCGTGCGTATGCGATCAGGATCGCCCAAGATCGAGTTCATACTCGAAGTAGCTTTCTTGCTTTCTTCTATTTGATGTTCATTGCTACCAGAATCTTCACATTGTTTGTAATAAGCTTCTATCTCTTCTAATTTGGCATTATTAAGCAATACTTTTGCCGCACGGCCTTCATAAACAATGCGCACCGTTATTTCATCTTTAACCGACTCTGACATGGTATAAGCATCAATTACCTTACCAAATACGTCTAACGTGGCATCAATAGGCGTACCAGTAAAACCAACAAAGGTCGCGTTAGGTAATGAGTCATGTAAATACTTTGCAAAGCCGTATGTACGTTTTACGCCTTTATCAGTAATTGAAACCTTTTGATCTAAATTAACCTGGCTACGATGTGCCTCATCAGAAATACAAATAACGTTAGTACGTTCAGTTAATACTTCTATATCTTCGGTAAATTTATGAATGGTTGTTAAAAAGACACCACCACTTTGTCGGCCTTTAAGTAGTTGTCTTAGTTGGTCGCGGCTTTCAACACTAACAATATGATCATCGCCAATATAGCTTTTAGCATTAGAGAATTGTTGAGATAACTGATCGTCTAAATCTGTTCTATCAGTTATTAATACGATGGTCGGGCTTTCAAATTCAACGCTTTTCATTAATAAGCGAGATAAAAACTGCATGGTAAAGCTTTTACCACAGCCCGTTGCACCGAAATACGTTCCGCCTTTACCACTACCACCTTCACCATTAGGTAGTTTTCGTTCCTTTTTAATATTCTCATAGAGCTTTCGAGCAGCGTAATATTGTGGATAACGACAAACTATTTTCACTTCACCTTTAGATTTATCAGGGAAGTAAATAAAGTTACGAATAACATCACACAAACGTTCTTTATCAAACAAACCCTGCAACATAGTATGCAAGCCATTAATACCATCTTGCTCTATTGATTCATCACCAGTAACCTTGCGCCATGCATAATAAAAATCATATGGTGCAAATACATTTCCCATTTTATTATTTACACCATCGCTAATAACGCACAATGCATTGAAAACAAATAACTGGGGGATATCACGGCGATAACGTGTGGTTAATTGTACATAGGCATCATGTAGTGAAGCTTGTTCTTCACGAATAGCGCTTTTAAATTCAAACACCACCACAGGCAAACCGTTGATGTACAAAATACCATCAGGAATACGCATGGAGTTATCAGCTGATGGACTGTCAATCTCTAGCTGATTAACCATTTTAAAAATGTTGTGTCCAGTTGTAGCAACATAAGACGCACTGGGCTCAGCTGCCATAGGTAACGCTTCATATGATTCTTGAGCAACAGCGACTTCTTCGCTATTTACTTGGTCATAATCAATAAGCTGAATATATAAATCTTTTTTAGAAGCTTCGCCTGGCTTACTACCTGATTCACGTTTTAATAAAAAGCCATCACTTAACCATTTACAGAAGGTTTTATTGCTTTCATACAAGTCACCTACAGGCAGAGTTTCAAGCTGTAGAATAATGCTATCAATTTCTCCTGTGGTAATGTCATCAGCCGCATAGCGATTAGCTAAATAGGCTCGTAAGTCATCTTTAATGAGTACTTGCTCAGGTTGCCTAGCCAAATCAGAGCCAGATGTGTATGGATATCCTTGTTCACCCAGTAACTCTATAATGGCTGCTTCTAATTGTGCTTCTGTAAACTTCATCATTAGCTCTTCCTTAAAGCTTTCTTAACCGCTTCGGCTATTGCTTTCTGTTCGTCTTCTTGTTCTTTTAAAAATTCTGTAGATGGCTTATTCCATGCACCTGCGCTTTCACAGTCAAAGAAAACCACCTCTTCAACACCAATGTCAGTTAGTTGTTTTTCAACTCTACCCATGAATGTTCCATCAGCTTTATATACTGATACAGCAATTTTTTTAGCTTTACTTTTACTAATCTGTTGCAGTAAATGTTCGTCTTGCTCTGCCATAGACCAACCATAAATAACAATATTTGGGCCTAGGTCAGGAAGCACTTCATAAAACAATTTTTCTAAATAGTCACAGCTAGAGATAGATTGTTGTTTTGATTCTTGTGTACCTTCACATACAAAAGCAGGAGCCAAATCATCAGTTTCCCATTTTCTTAAGATAGAACCTAGTAGATCGACTGATCCTGCTGTAATTTTCTTAACGCTAGAAAACTCATGATGATGTAATACTAAATTACCGTGAGGATAGAAAAATAAAGTACCATCTGCGTCTCGCCATTCGCCAAACTTACGTTCACCATTAAAACAATCCTTGAAATGCCATGAACCAATATTGTCATTACCTAACATGGCAGCCCAATACACGATCAAGTCATAATTTAGTGAAAGCACCTTACTAAATGGCTGCATGAACTTGTAAATATGCACTAAGTGCTCTTCTGCTTCTTGGTAAGAAACATGAACATTTCGAACCGTAGCAATTAACGCCTTTCTAACTTGTTGGTATGACTCTTCAACTTTGCCATGTTCTATATCTAAAGCAGTGTTAACTAATTTTGCTTGCCATAATCTACGCAGAACCAACTCAAAGTCATTAACCTCAAAGCTATCAAATACATCTTGAACTGGTTTAGATATATGTTTTAACTCAACTGCCGCATCATATAACGAGCCATAAGCAAAGTTCGCTGATACAGCCATGCTTGCGCCATTGCCAACTATCAAGCTAGCTTGTGCATAATCATCCTTGATATTTTCCCACAGCAAAACTTCACTCATTAAGTAGAGACCTCTGCATTAATACTTTCGGCTGGAAGCTGCAATTCACCAGAAATTAATTTGGGTAATAACGTATCTCTAAGTTTTTCAAGAGAAGCTATTTGAACACGGTTATTTACCTGTTTATCTGCATATGACTTAAATGTATCTTCTATCTTGGTTGCTATATTGACTGGTGGAAGAACCACTTTTTGCTCAGACAAGATCTTACGACTAAGTTCTGTTTGACCTGTACTTCCTTCCCCTAGAGCTTCTATACGCCGCTCATTTGCTAACATAAGCTGTCCAAAGGTATAAATCAGTACTTTTTCAACATTAGGGCGAACAACTGTAACATGTGAGTCAACGACCGTTGGTTCTGGTAAACTATGAAGTTGGGCAACCCTACCTAAGGTGCCAACACCAGTTGAATTTACCAGTACATCACCAATCAATAACTCTCTACCAGCAACCTTTCTCAATTCGGGATTATTTCTTCTACACAAAGAGAAATTAATTTCATGATTTCTTATGCATTTTTGATTGATTACTTGAATACCACCTTCTTCGGTATATTTAGGCGAAATTCCACGACGCAATTCAGTTGTTACTTCTGTTAGTTCAGAAACTTCCCAGCCTTTAGGTATCCAGCCGTTGATACCGATAGACAGTTCATCGGTTTGTTCAAATTCGCTTGGGAAGAGTTGACGAATGTCTTCAGGTAGAGGGGTAGCTTCTAGCTCACCATTAGCGATTTGTTGCTGCACTTGTCGGCGTTGCTGTTGCCTAGAAAGAGCTTTGTTCTGTAAGGTTCCTGGAAAGTCATTAATAGCCATACCGCTAGCAAGAGCATTGTCGAATACTGGATCAAAATCGACAAACCAGCTTTTAAATAACACTTGCGCCATTTGTTCAAGTGTTTGGTTGGTTTGACAATTTAGTTCTATTTTTTTGTCTAATGTACTTAGTATATCGGTTACAGCATCTTGTTCTGAAAGCTCTGGAAGAAAAATCTTTGCATCACGCACCATATCTAAAGTTAAGTTTTTCATAGTGCTATCATATGCACCGTGAAGTAATCGCTCTCTCATATATATTAAAGAGTAATACAAAAATTCACTTGAAATTCCATCCAAATCTTTAAAGACTTGCCAGCCATCGTGAATGCATGCAGTAATTCCCATAAATTTAGGTAATCCTGCCGTACCGCTATTAGATAAAATTAAATCACCTGGTTCCACAATAATGCTCTTACAGACACCTTCCTGCTTCAAATATTGTTTTGTAGAAGTAATGTATTTTGAATCACTTCCTGTTGCATCAGCAATTTTGACCCAAGGCATCCCTTCATCTGTAATAAAGTTTACAATCGGCCTAGGAGAAGAGCCCCTTCTTATGCTAGTTATATCCCCCAACCGAACTTCTTTCCATTTATTTGCCATAACCCAACACCTCCAGGTTTTGACGAATCGCTATATCTAGCGTTTCTGCCTGATCCATTTGGCTGTATAAGGCCTGAGATAACTCTTTCATTTTCGTTTCAATTGGAATACCGTCATCTTCGATTTCGGCAGCACCTACATAACGACCTGGGGTTAAAACAAAATCATTGTCTCTAATTTCATTTGATGTGGCTGATTTGCAGTAGCCAGCCTGATCTTCATAATTGTCTATATCATTGCCATCGGCATCTTTTTTCTCACCACGCCATGCATGATATGTACGTGCTATATCAGCAATATCATCAATAGATAATTCTTTTTGAGTTCTACTGACCATTGAGCCTATTTGGCGAGCATCAATAAATAAGGTTTCATTTTGTCGGTTACGATAGCCACGTTCTGTATCTTCTTTCTTATTTTTGGTGATAAACCATAAACACACAGGAATTGAGGTGGTATAGAATAATTGGCCAGGTAATATAACCATGCAATCAATTAAATCCTGCTCGATTATTTTCTTTCTTATTTGTAATTCACTACCAACATTTGAGCTCATTGAGCCATTTGCAAGTACAAAACCTGCGGTGCCGTTTTCACTTAACTTTGAGATCATGTGCATGATCCATGCGTAGTTAGCATTACCTGTTGGTGGTACGTCAAACCCTGCCCAACGGCCATCGTCTACTAATTCGCTATCGCTACGCCATTGTTTTTGGTTAAACGGCGGGTTAGCCATAATAAAGTCGGCTTTTAAATCTGGGTGTTGGTCTTTAAAAAAACTATCACCGGCCACTTCACCTAAATTGCCTGAAATACCACGTACTGCTAAATTCATTTTGGCTAGTTTGTAGGTGGTATTGGTGTATTCCTGGCCGTAAATTGAAATATCTTTACGGTTGCCTTTGTGGCTGTCGATAAATTTTAGCGACTGCACAAACATACCGCCTGAGCCACAACACGGATCGTAAATTTTACCTTTAAATGGCTCTATCATTTCAGCAATTAAGGCTACCACTGATTTTGGCGTATAGAATTCACCACCGCCTTTGCCTTCGCTTGAAGCAAACTTACCTAAGAAGTATTCGTAAACACGACCAACTAAATCTTCTTCGGTCATTTCGCACTCAGAAGCAGCAGTGTCGATGTTATTAATAGTATCGATAAGTGAGGCAAGCTTACTGGTAACCAGCCCTAAACGGCTAAAGTAGTTTTCTGGCAAAGCACCTTTTAGTGATGGGTTGTTCTTTTCAACCGTGTGCAATGCCGTATCAATTTTTACCGCAATGTCGTCTTGCTTCATGTTCTTTTTAATAAACGACCAACGAGCTTCTTCAGGCAGGTAGAACACGTTGTCTTGCATATAGAACTCAACTTGGTCTACAAAGTCGCCCATACCACCATCAATCAAGGCTTGGCGTTTGTCTTCAAACTTATCACTGATAAATTTTAAGAAGATAAGACTTAATACCACATGCTTATATTCAGACGATTCAACACTACCACGCAGCTTATTCGCGGTATCCCAGAGGGTTTCTTCAAAATTGGTACTTGTTGTTTTCTTGGTTTTAGCGGTTGCCATGTAAATTCGTCCTTTAAAATTCTTACTTTTCTAATTGATAGCCAGGTGCAATAGCGAGGTTTTCTGCACCATATAATGTTTGTATATTCTGTAAATAAAGTTGATATTCTGGGCCTGAAAGTGAAGCACTTTCAGAACAATCCACATTCCACCGTCTTAATAGATAACCTGCCATTGCTGCACGAACGTTAACTTCTAACATGCCTTTTTCCATACCAAAATCGAGCTTTATAGCGGTTGGATGTTTAACGTTGTTTGGGTGCGGAATAATTTGTAACGGCACCATACGCATCCATTGATGATCTTCTAATTTATCTTCTTCAGGAGATGGAGTCTGTGCTTGAATTGTAACTTTAGTAATGCGAGTTAAAACGAAGTCTCTGAATAACTTTGATTTGCGATCATATGCTCTTAAATGCCAACGTAAGCCGTTATCTACTATTGAGTGAGGCACTAACTCTCTTGCACCCGAACCACTGCTTAAAGACGTATATATAACGCTAATAGGCTTTTGGTTGATTATTGCTTGAGATAGCTTAGCGATTATATCAATATCAGGTACGTTCAACGGGCTTGGTGATTCAATAGGAAATGAAGTATCACCAATCGAATCAAAGCCATCGCTAATGTTATTCGCTAACTTAATAAGCGTGCGGCGAGCATCATGTTTAAATATGGGCTTGAATTGCGTTGTGATGAAGTATTTTTTTTCTACGTTGTCATACGCCATATTCTCAGGGGCATTGTCTTTGTAGAACTTTAAATCTCGGGTTGCTGCGGCAAGGCCTAATTCGAAATGGCTGACTATTTCACTGCGAGTTACCATCCCAGTAAAATAGAGCTTAAAGTCGATATAAGCTAAGCGCTGCTTCTGTGCAAAACTAAATTCGTCCATTCGATAAAACTGATTCTATTGACATTTTCCATTCGAGTTGAAATAGTATGTCTCATTATGAGTTAGACAGCAAATAGATTTTATGCTTTAGTGTTGATATGGATCATCATTATTTAAAAGCTCGAATTTATGTGTCATAAAAACGCCAATTATTCATTAAAAAAACATACTAATGTAGCCGAACTTGAACATTTAAAAGCTGAGCATTTTGATATCTATCAGGAGTTGATGGAGCAGTTTAAATTGGATGATCGGGTGTGCAAAGAGTGGCTCACTAAACCTAAACCATTTTTGCAAGGTAAGTCACCGTTTGAACAGCTAACAATTAATGCTGATGAGGTGATGGATATGCTGATTCGCATGAGAACTGGGGATTTTTCATGAGGAATAGCCGCCAGTGAATATTCTATTTTTATGCACTGCTAATATACAACGCAGCAAAACAGCCGAAGAGCTGTTTCGTGCTGCTAATAATATTCACCAGAGCCTTAAAGAAGTTTTTTCTAATCCAGAGAACGTGTATGGCTTTATGAACATGCAAAACAGTAATCCATATTTTAATGGAAAAAACTACTTTATTGACCATAGCTACGGGGAACTTTGACTCTTTGAGTAAAGTATTGAAGCAAATTAAAAGCGTGGTAACAAGTTAAAAACTGGTTGTAATGGGGAGGGAGCTCCTGAGTATTTTAGTGTCCTGATTGCAGTCTGTTTGCCATTAATTACCCTGTAATGAGAAACGTTTATTAGTCTTTGCTTTTTTGGGGAAGAGGCTTCATTAATTGCTGCTCTGATAAGCCATGTAAGCTGCCATTGTAAATTAATCTATTTATGGCTTCTGCCATTAATTCGTTTTCATTTCTAAGTTGTTTAATTTGGCTTTTATGTCTCACAATTTGCTCGACAGCATCATTAATGCTTTTAGGTTTTGAAATTGATGATAAATTCTCATTGTGTTTGCGAATTATATTCTTTCTTGTTCCGTATGCATTTTTGATTGTATTTTTTTTGTTTAGGGCCTGTCTTGTTGGTATGTAATCTAATACGCTCTCAGCTTCTTCACAGATTTTTCCCCATGTTAGGTTTACATTTATCGGCCAGTTTCTAATTAACTCTACAATTTTACGTTCCTGCGCTTTAGTTATTGGACTACTCATCAATTTCCTTCCTCAATATGTCTAAACAAGCCACCACATTTTTACTATAATTAGCTTTGAGGCCACTGTTATCGACTAGCTTATATGGATTGTCGCCAATCTTCTCAGCGATGATGCGCTGCTGATGATTGAAGTCAGTGCCTTCTAGTTTAATAATGCTGCCACTCTCTGTGTCTGGAGCATCAATAATACCTAATAGTTCGGTTAGACGTTGATGCTTATCTTTGTGAGATTCATACCAACGGCTTGCAACCATCTCTCCAGCTTCAACCTTTGCTTTTGCAGCAATAAGGTTTTCGGTCAGTTTGTTGTACTCATCTTTTATCGCATCTGTTGTTTTTTTATGGCCTTTACACACTAATAGCTCACTACAATCCAAGCACTCAGCACTTTTTTGACAAGGTGTTAATGTGTAATCGTGTGAACATACGCCATAACGAGTATTGATCACTGGTCCCTTATCCATTATTGCAAACTCTTTTTCAGTGACGGGTTGTGAATATTGAGTTTCATCGGCTGTCGTAGTTGCGAACCTTTTTGCTTTATCTAATGGGTCTTGATGCATGTAGATACGAGATTGTGCTTGAGAGGCGCGTGTTGACCAAATACTGATTTCTTCTATGCCAAAACCAGCTTCTTGCGCTAAAGTATTTAAAAAATGACGACACTGATGAGACTTAAGGTTTAAGTGGCCGTATCCATGCTTTTGAAAGATACTCATGTTAACCGTTTTATTTTTTCGCTGTACTTGCCTATTAGTTACTCGTTGAGCGAAGTAATCTCGATTGAATGGCACAAGCAATAAAGGTGAAGTCGTATTACTACTTGATAGTTGCCGATATCGAAAACACAATAAAGACTCAGACATTTTAGGTGCTTTACCCTTGCCCTGGTCACTAGGAGATATTTGGTAAGGAAAATGAGGGTTTAGCTTCTCATGTTTAGGTAATATTACTTCATTCCATAAACGATTAAGAGTCCAACCTGTAAGGGAGTAACTACCTGATTCTTTACGAATAAAGTCCTCGCATGTTTTACGGTTTTTTCCCCCTAAGGCTTGAACTAGCTGCTCTATATTTAATACATCATTATCATCAATATCAGGACAATTCTCATGTCGGTAGAAGAGGGTTGGAGAATTCTCATAATGAAGTGCTAATGCTCTACCTTTTTCTGTAATTGCCTGCAATCGTACTACTGATTCTTGAGTATGATCAGCCATTGTCTTGGGCACTTCTTTGCGAACATATCTAGCATTTTTAGATACCCAGTAAGATATATAAAACTGAGGTGTTCCAAAGCTATCTTTTTCCGTTTTCAGTAAATTTTTTCTATACCATTTACCTTCGCTGATTCGTTGTGGAGCACTTAATAACAAGCAGGTGTGGCATGAGATATAAGTGTCTTCGTCATCCTGCTTGCCCAAGTAGCCATTTGCAAAAATTTCTGCCAATGCAAGCAAAGCGTCATCATTGGGCATTTTTGATTTCCGGTTTTTAGTACTTCGATTGCTTGAATTGCTGTTACTTGCATTTTTACCGTGAAAAGGGTGATCCCAAGTTTTGGTGGCATTAACGGTGATACCGAATTCTGAAATGTCATCTGCCACTCGTTTTAGTTCTGCGCCAATGCCTGTTCTGTCTTTCATTTTCTCTGTTATTAATAGATTAGCGGCTTCTGAAAAGTGACGAGGTGCAATTTTGGTGATATCAGTATCCCCAAGATTTCTCATCGATTTTTCAAGAAAAATTAAAGCAGCCATTGTCCTTGTAAATGTTTTTGTTTGCTTATTTTGCTGTGTATAGCGAAGATACGCTTTAGCAAAATCTAGAAAAGGCTTTGGTAAGCAGCTTTCAGGAAAAATTGGTTTTGTATGGTGCAAGCCTCTGTTTTCAAAATTATGGAAACGTACCTTTTTAAAATGTGTTGGCCACGAGTTATCATCCCAATTGAAACCTTCATTACTTGACCATAACTGAATTTTGTTTTTTGCTAACTCAATGAAATTATGTAAGTTTTGATATGAGGTTAACTCTGCTTGCGACCGAAAAATAAAAATATTACTCACTATCATTCTCCAGTTCTTTCTGGCGTTCCTCGCATCGAGTAATGACATTTCTCACTGCTGTAATTTCTTTATCTAAATTTAGTGGTGAAATCAGAATGCGCCCCTGACCTACGAGCGGTATATTACTTTCCTGTCGTTGCCTTTCAAGTAAGCGATCCAATACTTCTACATGCGGTCCATATACCCATGGTCTGAATTTAGAGCATCTATAACAAGGTATTGGTACTGATGCACCACAAAACCCATAATTACCACACCCGCCAACAGATAATTCATCTTTACCATCTAATTGCAGACGGTTTTTCTCATCTCCTTGAAGGGCGTCATCAATAGTGTCGACCAATGTGCCACGGAACGCTTGAGCTAACGGTGTCAAAAGCTGTCCCATACCATCTTCTAAAATTCGAGCTCGCTCTGCGGGATCGTCATAATATGCATCTAATGACTTACCCCAGCTGTGACCAAGCCAATACTGTAAAGCAATTCGAGGAATCCCCAACCTGGCTAACTGCTTTGCTCGTGTATAACGATACCGGTATGCGTTAACGATCAAAGGTCGATTGGTGCGATGCGAGATAATAGAAGTGCATCCACTTAATGTTCTATAAAGGGTGTGTTTTATTACCAGAGATGAAACATGTAAATATTCAGATCCTATGAAATCTAGAGAAGAGGATGAATATTGTTGAGCAGTTTGAACTTTCTTTTGAACATTCTCGTTATAGGCAGTCGTAAACAAGGGCAATAGCTCGATTTCCTCTGCCGTCAATTTACGTTGTAATATCTCCTCCCAATAACTAGTACTGTCCTGTATTTGTAGTTGACATAGAGCCCATAACTCATCACTTAATGGATGAACTTCTAATTTACTATCTCTAAAGCCTGTAGTTCCTTGTTCCTTAGCTCCAGGAAACTCTATTCGAATACCTGATACGCTTAAAGTTTCTCCATTACATTTAATATCTGCGATTTTTAATTGAGCCATTTGAATTGGTCTTCGAGAATATTGGGCAGTAAGTAGTTGGATTAAAGTGTTCTGCAATGAAACCCTGTTATGCTCATAATCGTCCCAGATAATTGAAACTAAATCATCATACTCTTGCTCCGTAAACCAGCCTTCTTCAGGGTTATCGGAACGTACCCTAGAACCAGAGGGGCGGTGTGTGCTAGATAAATTAAGTTTATTTAAATAATTAACTGTTTCCTCGTTAACACCGGTATAGCCGATTTTAAACCAACGATTTAGGAAGGGGCGCAAGAGTACCATATCGTTAACATTTGTCTCATGATACAGTGACAAGGTAGCAACAGTTATAGCAGTAGCTTTAGTGCTTTCGACAAATTTTTTAAATGCCCGAATTGCCATGCTTAATGTTGTTTTAGCTAGCGAACCAGAGGTGGAAATAGATATTATCGTTTGTTTAAATCCGGTCATAACATCAGTTGATAACGAATCATACAGCGCTTTAATACAAATCGAACCTGCACCGATAACTTTTAGATAATCGTCCGACCATTCAACGGGATAACTAGGTGGTTGAGTTGAAGTGGTCTTGTCAAACTCGTCTAAAAGCTGAAGTTCCACCTTGCTTATTGGTTGTTCTACTAAGTTTTTCAAGATGCTCTGGCCTCCAATGTTCGATTAGCTACTTGCAATCCAATTTCAAAGGCTTGTTCTTGGATACGTCTGCGATTATAAATTTTAGGCATCTCAGAACCTTCAACCCATCCCATCAAAAACTCACGTTGCTCTACTTCTTCTTTTTCTGTTAGCCCTTTCTTCTCCGCCTCTAGCGAAAAACGGTAATTCCAATCATGCCTTAACAAGTGTGGGTGTAGTTCAGTCAAATCGATAAATTTTTCTTTTAATGTATCTAGGGCAGAATAAAAACCACTCCTAGTAATTGCTTTTCCTTGTCTTTCGCCATTAAGATGGACAACCAAAAGCGGGGCCTTATCTGTAAACTCTACATTGTTTGTATCAGCACGCCACATAGCTAAATAATCAGATATTTTTTGGGCCAAAAGGGGGCTTATCGGTAAAGGTCGAATTAGAGTTTTAGCAACATCCTGAATTGTCTTGTCATCATCTTTGTCATCATGATAACTATCAACCCATAAAACATCAGGCTCACCACCATATCCGGGGCAAAAGTCTTTTAATCTCAAGCCCAATAATTCACCAAGTCGGATCCCAGTGTCATAAAGGATATGTAATGCTAATACATCTCTATAAAATGTAGAGGAGCATTTTTTCTTACCTATTAATTGCATAGGCTGTTCAAACAAGTTAAAAAGTGAAATTCTAGTACCTTCACTTAATTTTTTAGCTAGCGTTTTTTGTTGCTGCCTGGTTTTACTGGCCGTTTTATGTTTACGCGATACCAACATTGTTACCATTGAATTTATTGAAGATCCCACTATTGGTTGGTTGGCATCGGTTATAACCTCTTCGGCGTACCATTTTAGGTAATTGGCTACTATATTAAGTTTTGAATTAACTTTTAGTCCTACTATCATCTCGCCTGTTTTTGAGCTTTTCTTTCTCGCTAGAAAATCAACTAAATGATCTAGTTCATATGGCTTAAAAAATTTTTTTGACAATAGTCGTTGATGAATATCAATAGGATTTAACTCTGGGTCATCCTTGGTATACTCTTCCCATTCATAAAGTCCCTTTATGGCATGAAGATAATCTATTTGGGTATTATGTTCACATTTATTTCGAAGTTTCCTTGAACAATAAGCTGTAGGGTAAAATAATGGGAAACCTGTAAAAGGCAAACGATATAATAATGAGAACCGTTCTCCACTTTTTGCAATATAATGTTTAATTTTGAAGTTCATGGTTTACATTTTTACGGAGTTACATAGTTCACTATAGCTTGTTTACACTTAAATGCCACTTTTTTGTTCGTTAAAAACACAAAAGGTAGTATAATTGATAATAAAAAAGAGGTAACGCGATGAACAATTTACACAATAACGATGACAGGATAGTTATACTTGATACAGAAACCACAGGTATTAACCCACGAGAAGGGCATCGTATTGTTGAAATTGGTTGTGTAGAAATGATCAATCGACAACTAACTGGTCGAAATTACCATGTTTATGTCAAGCCAATGGCTCATGGCATGCAAATGGTGATGGAGCAAGAAGTTATCAATATTCATGGCTTGACTGACGACTTTTTGCGTGACAAACCGGTGTTTGAACAAATAGGTCAAGAATTTGTTGATTTTATTAAAGGTGCACGTTTAGTTATTCATAATGCTAAGTTTGATGTTGGTTTTATGGACCATGAGTTTTCAATGCTACCCGGTTTGCCTAAAACGGCCGATATTTGCAGTATTACCGATACCTTAAAAGTAGCTAAAGATGAATTTGGCTCGCCAAAAACTTTGGATTATTTAGCTCGTTTCTATAAAGTCGATAAATTAATTGATCGTACCTATCATGGGGCATTAATTGATGCTCAGTTGCTGGCGTTTGTTTATATTGAAATGACCCGTAAACAGGCAACGCTGAATTTACAATCAGGTGATAGCCAAGCGGAAGATGCTAATGCCATTCGCAGAGCCGATATAAACCGTCCTAAATTAAAGGTTTTAGCAGCAACGGCCGATGAACTCATAGCACACGAAAATCGTTTAGCTATTGTTGCTGAAAAAGGGGCTGAGCCGCTATGGAAAAAATAAAAGCGTCAAAGATAACGACAACAGTTAAGGTATGTAAAAAACAAACACTATTTAGCGTACATTTATTTAGCATAATAGCTGTGTTAGTAATCAGCTTACATATTAATGCTCAACAAATACCTGCTGAAATTGATTATTACGCTGGCGATAATATTACTAACCAAATTCCTTACTTTGACAACCGCTTTCGTATTGATGAGCAACTTGAAGAAATAACACTGTTATTTTATCGTCGCAGCGGTACTCAACCCGTTATTCTTGTGCGCCCAGATGGCTCAAAACTGAAAATAAATAATTTGCCTAAAGATAAAGTGCAATGGTTTGATGATCGCACTTACGACATGATCAAAATAAAATCACCCATGATTGGCCCATGGCAAGTGATAGGTGAGGTACAGCCTAATAGCAAAATTATGGTGATTTCGGAGATCCGATTAGAAGTGACACCATTACCTGATATTGTATTACAAGGGGAAACGTTAAAAATGGAAGGGCGGTTATTCAACGGTGATATTGCTATTGATAACCCTTTATTTAATGAAGTGTTAATACTCGATGTTGACTTTTTTAGTACCAACAATGCTGATTTTTATAACTTTGGTGCTGAGCCAATCAAGCTAACATCGTTTAGAGATGACGGTAGAGACTTGGATGAACATGCGAACGATAGCTTATTTACAGGAGAGTTTGAGTTAGACTTTGCACCGGGAGAATGGGAACCTATTTATATTATCAAAATGCCGATGGCAACCAGAGAACTTCGACAAACACCTATTGTAGTTCGGAAAAACCCCATCACAATATCGGTAGAAACAACTCAAGATGAAAATAGTGCTCATATTGTTACATTTGCTATCAATGACAGCTTTGTTAACGCGGACAGCATTTTAATTCAAGGTAAAGTCACATTTCCTGATAAACAAGTCGAGTCCTTTTCTGTGATGGAAGGCAAAGGCTTAAGTCGAACTTATGATATTGCCTATACTGAGCCAGGGGTGCATAGAATAAAAATAAACGTATTTGGTGAAACAACTAATGGTAGAGAGTTTAGAGCAACCGTACCTGAGTTTAGTTTTAATGTTGAGCGAGTAGGTGGGCCTTTAGTTCCTTCGCTCAATGGCGATAATAAATTAACATCAGGGTCAAAAAGTGCTCAAGCGATTGAAAATGCCGAAATGGCAGCCGAAAAGCTGAAACAAGAGTTAATGCAAGTAAAAATAGCACAAGAAGCAAAAATTGCCGAAAAGCAACAAGAAACCTTATGGTATATTATTGCTGGAAATACCTTAGTGATCATGATTGCTGTGCTGATGTTTATCGTAATGCGTGGTAAAAAACGTTAATAAAAGTAGTGTAATGGTATTTAATTTACCATTTTTGCTGTTAAAAACGTCGGATTGTTCATCAATTAGACATATAAACAAATGAATGAAAAAAACAGGTTGACGGCATCGAATCTTAACCGTATTATTCCCGCCGCATTCAACGAGTTGTGTTGA
>TARA_R110000787_G_scaffold20244_3_pt1 | contig 32857 bp, 19 predicted proteins | sample TARA_R110000787 | Tara Oceans TARA_R110000787 (sample SAMEA4397920) | marine metagenome | biome: Polar Biome; feature: [DCM] deep chlorophyll maximum layer (ENVO:01000326); material: water (ENVO:00002006), including particulate matter (ENVO:01000060) such as... | depth 35 m | reverse complement strand
AAGAGCGGGGTTGCTGGCCTGACCAAACTGCTGGCCAATGAATGGGCGGCGAAGGGCGTCAACGTCAACGCCATTGCGCCAGGCTATATCGCCACCAACAACACCGCCGCGCTGCAAGCCGACGAGACCCGCAACCGCCAGATCCAGGAACGCATCCCGGCCGGCCGCTGGGGCGAGGCCAGCGACATTGGCGGCGCAGCCGTGTTCCTCGCTTCCAGCGCGGCGACCTATATCCATGGCCATACCCTCGCCGTCGACGGCGGATGGCTCGCGCGATGATCGACTGACACCCACCACTACCCGCTCGGCTCAGGGCGAACAGGCTATCACATAGAGGAGGGATAACCCTCCCCCACACCAAAGGAGGATGGATGCCCAATATCGACAGGCGTACTGCGCTTACCGTCACTGGCCTTGCCACATTGGGCGCCGCCCTCCCCACCCCCGCCTTTGCGCAAGCGCCCCTTGGGCTCGACGCTACCAAGCCTGGACTACCGCTCAAGAACGGCCATCTGCGCATGGGCACCGGCAGCGGTCCCAACGGCACGATCGGCATCACCAACCTGACCCTCACTCGCGACGGTCAACCCTGGCTTCCGGTCATGGGCGAATTCCACTTCACTCGCTTCCCGGCGCGCTATTGGGAAGAGGAATTGCGCAAGATGAAGGCGGCGGGCATCACCATCGTCGCCAGTTACATATTGTGGAACCATATCGAACTGGAGCCGGGCAAGATCGACTGGACCGGCGACCGCGACATCCGCCGCTTTGTCCAGCTCTGCCAGGATAATGGCCTGCTCTTCTTCCTACGCCCCGGCCCCTGGGGCCATGCCGAGGCTCGCTTTGGCGGCATTCCCGACTGGATCGTCGCAGGCACGCGCCCGCGCAGCAACGATCCTGCCTATCTGGCAGAGGTCGCGCGTTTCTGGCGCAGCCTTCATGACCAGGTAAAAGGGCAGCTTTGGAAAGACGGCGGGCCGATCGTCGGCATGCAGATCGAGAATGAATTTAATCTCGATGGTCCGGGCCAGGGCCGCGCCCATATCGCGACGCTCAAAGCCCTCGCGCAGACAATTGGCTATGACGTGCCGCTCTATACCGTCACCGGTTGGGACCAGACGCTCTATCCCAAGGGCGAAGTCGTGCCCGTCCATGGCGGCTATCCCGACGAACCCTGGTCAGCCAAGACCACGGCGTTGCCGCCCAAGGAAAACTATCTTTTCCGTTTCGACAGCCGGGTCAGCGGCGATCTGGGTGCGCAGACCCGCAACAACCGTCGCGGCGACGCCGATAGCGACATGGCGGATACGCCCTTCCTGGGCGCGGAATATGGCGGCGGCGTGCCGGTCATGTACCGCCGTCGCCCGCTGCTCGACCCCAAGGATGTCGCTGCCGCGGTCACCACGCAGGTCGGGTCGGGCGTCAATCTACTGGGCTATTATATGTTCCATGGCGGCGCGAACCCGCTCGCTCATGGTCGTACCTTGGAGGAAACCCAGCGGTCGGGCGGCTATAATGACTGTCCGATCATCGGCTATGATTTCCAGGCACCGCTCGGCCAATATGGCGAGGTGAACCCGGTCAATGCCGCGCTGCGACCGCTCCATTATTTCCTCGCCGCATATGGGGACCGCCTCGCCCCGATGACCGTTCATGCCCCGGCTCGGCTGCCCAGGGACAAGGATGACCTCCAGACACTACGCTGGTCGGTTCGCGCCAAAGGCGACAGCGCCTTCCTCTTCGTCAACAATCATGTCCGCCAATATGCCACGCCCATCCATCGGGGGATGCAGTTCACCGTGCAACTGGCGAGCGGCCCGGTCATCCTGCCATCCCGCCCCGTCACCATCGCAACCGGCGACAGCTTTTTCTGGCCCATCGGCATGGACCTGGACGGCGTCATGCTCAGTTGGGCCACCGCTCAGCCGGTCACCCGCCTGACCGATGCCGAGGGACCGATCCATGTCCTGATCGCCACTGCGCCAGGCACGGTCGAACTCGCCTTTCCGTCCGGCACGCAGCTTTCCGCTCCTTCGCAGGCAGAATCTGGCCGCATCATCGCCCATGTTCCGCCCTCGCCTGACCGACTATTGACCGTCACCAGCCGCGATGGTCACCGCGTCCGGCTCCTGCTGCTCGATCAGGCTTCAGGCCGCGATCTGTGGCTGGGCGACCTGTCGGGTCAACGCCGACTGATCCTGACAAAGGCCGAAAGCCTCTTCACGCCGGACAGGCTGATCCTGCGCCAGCGCGGCGATGCGACTTTCCACTACCATATCATCCCCGGCCGCAAGGGCGAAGTTACAGTCAAAGGCCCAGCGCCCCGCACGATCCGCTTCACGCAAAGCCGCGTACCAGGTGAAGCGCCCCCGATCGCCATCGGCGGCCCCGCCAACGCCGCGATGCAGCCTCTACCCGAAGCCCACCGCACCGCCGCCGCTTTCACCTTTACCCCGCCCAAAGAGGCTCTGGCGACCGGTGACGCCTTCCTCGAACTCGACTGGCGCGGTGACATCGGTCGCCTGTTCGATGGCACCGATATGCTGGACGACGCCTATTGGGACGGCCGCGTCTGGCGCATCGGTCTCAAACGCTTCGCCCATCGCCTGGGCAAGCCCTGGACGCTAACGATCCTGCCGCTGCGTGCTGACGCGCCCATCTATCTGGATAGCAGCGCCCGCGCGAAGCTGCCCAAGCAGGACCAAGTCGCACAGTTGCTCTCAATCCGCCTCGTCCCCGAATATCAGTTGGAGATCCGCGCATGACTGCCCTTACCCGCCGTGCCACGCTTGGCCTCGCAACGCTGCCGCTGCTTGCTACCCCTGCGCTGGCGGCACCTAGAAAGACTGGCGCCCGGCCCGGCCCGTTCCTTATTGGCGCAGATATAAGCTGGATCCCGGAGGATGAAGCGGCAGGCGCGCGCTATTTCGTGCAGGACGAGCAGAAAGACCCAATCTTGCTGCTGCGCGATGCGGGCTTCAACGCCATCCGGCTGCGCATCTTCGTCGATCCCGTCAAGGGCTATTCGAAGCGCGAACCCGACAAAGCCTGGGCGGGCCTTGCGCAAACCGTGAAACTTGGCCGCCGCATCCGCGACGCCGGCCTCTATCTCGTCCTCTCCTTCCATTATAGCGACACCTGGGCCGATCCGGAGCATCAAGGCGTTCCCGCCGCATGGGCGGGGTATGATCTGCCTGCGCTTGCCAAAGCCATGGACGCCCACACCCATGACACGCTCGTCGCGATGCGCGCCGGCGGCGCGCCGGTCGATATGGCAGTGATCGGCAACGAAACCACCTTCGGTATATTGTGGCCCCACGGCCGGGTGAAGCTGTCCACCCCCACCGGCAACCCTGTCACCGACGCCAATCATGCCAAGGTTGGCCAAGTCGGGGGCTTCGACGCTTTTGCAGCTTTGCTGCGCGCAGGCATAGCGGGCGCGCGCCGCGCCGAACCCGACATCGCCATCCAATTGCACAATCATTTGGGGCGGCATTGGGGGATCGTGCGCGAATGGACCGACGCGCTGGTTGCGCGCAATGTCGATTTCGACGTGATCGGCTTTTCCGCCTATCAGCAACTGGCCCAGGGCGACTGGGCCAACAGCTTCAACCAATTCCTCAAACGTTATCCGGGCAAGGGGCTGCTCGTTGCCGAATATTCCAGTCGCAAACGCTATATCAACGATCTGGTCCACGCCCTGCCCGACAAGCGCGGCTGGGGCACGTTCATCTGGGAACCCACCCGGCATCAGGAAGCGATTTTCGACCGCAACGGCAAGAATGCGGGCGAAGGTGCCAAGCCCGACCTGTTGAGCCAGGGCATCAACAGCGCCGAAGCCCCCGGCGGCCTTGCTACCGCTGCGCCAGCACCCAAGCCCGAACCGACAGGCCCAATGGGCCTAGGGGGCGACTATATCGCCAATCCGTTGCTTGATCTTTATGGTCAGATGGCAAAGGATTATCGACCGTGAACCGGCGCGATTTCGCGCTAGGCGCAGGGGCGTTGGCGCTCACCGCCTGCGCCACGCGCGCGGTCTCTGCCGCAACCCCTCTCCTATTTGCCTATTTCACCACTGGCAAGGGCGAAGCGGATGGCCTGAAACTCGCCACCAGCGACGACGGCTTCACCTTCTGCACGTTGGCGGGCGGTCGCAGCCTGCTCGTGCCGCAGGTGGGCGAAAAGAAGCTGATGCGTGACCCCTTCCTGTTTCATGACAACGATACCTATCACCTGCTATGGACCACGGCTTGGGAGGGCGTGACCATCGGCCATGCCACCAGCACCGATCTCATCCGCTGGTCGCCCCAAAGGGCGATCCCCGTTATGGCCACCATTGCGGGCACACGCAATTGCTGGGCGCCCGAAGCCGTTTACGACCCCCGCGCCCGCCACTGGCTGCTCTTCTGGTCCAGCACGGTCGTCGGCCGCTACATGGAAACGGCAGGCACCTCTGAATCGGGTTATAATCACCGCCTCTGGTCCACCACCACGCGCGATTTCGTAACCTTTTCCGAGCCCCAGCCGCTCTATGATCCTGGTTTCAGCGTGATCGACGGCAGCTTTGCCTACGCCCCAGACGGCAGCCTGCACCTAATCGTCAAGGACGAGACGGTTACCCCGCCGCGCAAATGGCTACGCAGCGCACCAGCGCAAAGCCCCTCCGGTCCGTTCGGCCCGCTCTCCGCTCCTTTCTCGCCCTCTTGGGTCGAAGGACCCATGACCGCGCGCGTTGGCGATGCGGTTCTATGCTATTACGACATCTACAAGGAAGGTCGCTGGGGCGCTGTGATGACGCGCGACATGGTGACATGGCAGGATGTCAGCGACCGCCTGACCCTCCCGCCCGGTGCCCGGCACGGGTCGCTGCTGCGGGTGCCCAACCACCTTATAGATGCGATCAAAGCTTGAGGCACTGCAGCGGAGATTTGAAATTACCTGCATCGCTGGCGACATCGCCGATTGCCTAGAAAGCCTGCGAACAGTCGCACCCATGTCTTACCGCACCAGTGCCACGCCGATGCGCAGGCGAGTGGTGCGTCGATTGTAGTCCAGCAGATTCTCGCCATAGCCGACAAAGCTTTGTCCAAAGAGATAGAAGTCCGGGCCGCCGCCCAGAATGCCACGCAACGGGTAGGACAGGTCGGCTGCGATTGATCCTTTGCCGCTGCTGAAGTTTATACGGCTGGAAGCGGAGAGGCGTAGGCCGTCGTCTTGGCCAATTTCGACGGTGAGGCCGCTATTGCCCCGATAGCGGCGGATGTCGGCATTGTCAGACAGGTCGCCAGCATAGATCCATGCGCGCGGCGCCACGGTCAGGCGAGTTTCATTGCCTAGCGAAAATGCCGCCATCGGCCCGACATAGATGGTATTGAGGCTGCGTGACAAATCACCGTCGCGTCCATTGGATTCGTGGCGTAGGCCGATTTGCCCAGCGAGCGTCGCCGTGTCCGACAGCGCCTTAGGCGGCGTGGTGTAAAAAAGTTCCGGTTGGAAATCGATATTGCGGAATGGTGAGGAATCCGCGCCCAGATCCCAGAACATACGTTGTGTATAGGCGAAGTAGAAACCATCGCCCAGCGCCGGTCGGTCTTCGCGCGCCTCGCTGCCGAACAGCTGATATTTGAAGCTCAACTGGATACGCGCCTCGCTATTAGTGCCGGGACCATAGACGGCGTAGATCGGCTGATAGGCACTCAGATTTTCAAGGAAGGCGTTGCCCACAGTGCGGTCGCTGGGTGAGGGGGTGACGGGTATTGACGTGTCGGCAGGCGCAGCGTCTAGTGCGGAAGCAGTGGCTCGGATGGGACCAGGCGCGGCGAACAGCGTCACCGCCTGGCCGCTCCAACTAGGGATCGAGAGCAACGCGCCATCCTGAAATGCGTCCGACTCCAGCCGATAACGGGCGGTGGCGAACATGCCCGGTGCGATGCTAAACGTTGCTGGGGTGGCAGGCGCGCGCCGCAGCGTAACGGTACGCCCGGTACCCAGCGCGCTCGGCCGTTCGAGCCTGGCTTCCACCATATCAGCTACATCTGCCTGCGTCGTTACCATGCCGGTATTGAGCAGGTGAATATCGACCACTGCCCCGCCGGTGGCTTGTGCTTCCACATGGCCAATCAGCATTTCGATGCCGTTCGCCGCGAGGGCCGTTCCGGGCGAGGCTGCAGCCAAAATAGCGGCCAGCAGGAAAGTGGGGTCGATCTTCATAAAGATATCTTCTGCCGAAACGGGTGCGAGAGCCTCCCTTACCCGATTTGCCGGATCAGACGACATATTTGTGCTGTTGTGATACCAGCCCCGCCCGGCGTCAGGCCCAAAAATCCTCATGTTCTTGTGGCGGAAGTGGTCGAGTGCGGAACGGCCTTCTTGTCAAAATATAGGAACCGGGCCGTCGATCGCTAAGCGACAGATAACGAACGGGTATCTTTCGAATATCCCAATTGGCGGGCTATCGCAGCATAGTCGCACGCAGCGTGCCGACATCTGCGTCGGTCAACAGCAGCGCCTTTTTCATAAACCCTTCCGAACCGCCATATTGGCTATCGATATAGGTGAAAAATTGGGCCAAATGCGAGGCGCCACTTGGTGTGTAGAGCGGTTCGGCGATCGTGCGCTGCGTCTCATCCTTCGAGAAATAATATTTCAAGATGGGATTGTTGGGATAGTCTGCGGGATCGACTTTGGGCATTTCCCATTGCGGGCGACGCAGCGCGGTCGACATATGATAGTCTTTGAGGATTGTCTCCCGATCCACCCCCAGCATGTCATAGAGCAAGGCAGTCGCGATGCCGGTGCGGTCCTGCCCCGCCGAACAATGGTAGATCACCGCGCCTTCATCGGCGTTGATCCGTTGGTACAAGGCGCGCAACTGCGGGATAAGCAGTTTTTCCATGCCCTGATAGACATTTTCGCCATTACCCTTGCCGAAATTGGCCATCAAGGGCTTGAGCGAATAATCATTGGAAATGAACAGCGCGCCCGTGCGGTCATCCACCAGGTCGGGCGCGACCTCCCGTTCCTCCAGCGACCGCAGATCGACCACCGATCCAACGCCGAGCTGATCGATCAGGCTGTAATCGGCTTCGCTCAGCAGCGGCATTGCGCCGGAGCGAAATGCCTTGCCCCAGCGCACGGTACGGCCATCTTTGGTGACATAGCCGCCAATGTCGCGGAAGTTGCTACCTTGCTCCAGCGGAAGAACCCGCTCGGCCACCACGGTTACGTCACCCCTGCCGTCCTGAAGCAGGACGTAACGGCGCTCATCGGCCGGAATAGGCAGTGTGATCTTGCCATCCTTGCCTGCCGCCTTGATCTTGTCCGCGGCGACGCGCTGGTCGTCGGCATCGATGGCACTGTCCTGGCTGATCCAGATTGCCACGGGATTGATGTCGCCGCGATCCAGCAGGACGGTGGCCGCATCGGAACGTATAAGCGTCGCCGCTTCGCGTCCAATGGCGGGGGTGGCGACCGAAGCTGCCAGGAGCAGCGCGGTGACAAGGGTAATGCGCATCGGTTCGGTCTCCGTCAAAAGCTGAAGCGAACGCCGAACAGATAGCGCGACCCGATCTGCTCGACTTCGGTCGGCGTCGCGGTCGTGCCCTGATAGGCGATATAGGTTTCGTCGGTCAGGTTCGCGAGATCCGCGAACAGAGTCAGATTTTCTGTGAGTTCATAGCGCAGCGACACGTCGAGATTTTCATAGCCCTTGCGATATTCGCCGCTGCCAAAGCCACCCAATGTATCGAGCCAGTTGGACCGCCACTGATAACTGACACGCGCCGAGATACCGTATTTCTCGTAGAAGAGCGACGCATTGGCGATGCGCTTGGACATGCCCTGAAAAGCGATATTCTGCTGCGTGGGTGTATCGAAGCTGCCATCCAGCAGGGTAACGTTGCCTTGGAAGCCGAAGCCGTCGAGCGCGCCGGGCAGGAAGTCGAACTGTTTGAGCAGATTGAATTCGACGCCGTAGAGCTTGCCCTTTTCCCCATTATAGGTGCCGCTCAGCAGATAGGCCGACCGGTCCACGCCGCCAAAGTCATAGAAATCGCTGCCGACCGGCGCCTGGCTTTGGTACAGGACGTCTTCCACCCAGCGATGGAAGGCCGCGATGGACACCATGCCGTTGCCAGGCAGATAATATTCGATGCTGGCGTCCGTCCCCCAAGTATATTCGGGCCGCAGGGCGGGGTTGCCGCCGCCGATCGTGCCGGGACTGTTGGTGTCGTTGATGGCAGCTCCGACGCGGATCGCGCCATAAGCGGGGCGCGAAACGCCGCGTTGTCCGGCCAGCCGCAGGACCAGATTGTCGGTCGCGGCATATTTGATGTTGAGGCTGGGGAAGAAGTCTGTCTTGCTGGACGTGTAGGTCAGCGGCGTACCGACGCCGCCGGCAACGACGGTCCCGCGATTATCCATCAGATAGCGTTCCATCCGCACACCGCCGACCGCGGTCAGCGCGCCGCTTTCGACCTTGCCCATGACATAGGCAGCCAAGGTCCGTTCGCGCTGGGTGTAGCGGTCACTATCGGGGATATCGAGCGCGGGGTTGTAGAGACCCGCAGCCGTCAACCGGTCGAGCAGGCTCAAAGCATCGTCGCGCATCGCGACATTGTCGACATAGTTGAGCGGGACGCCGAGCGGGAATCCCGTGTCCCATGGCCGGTCTGTCACATAGCTGTTGACGTTGAAGGGCTGACCGACCGCAGCGCCCATGGCCCCGAGATAGGCGAGGTTCGCGGTTGAGAAATTATTGCCCGCAATATCGCGATCGGCATAGAGTCCGCCAGCCGAGAGGGTCAGATCGCCCATCTCCTTGGACAGGTCGAACTTGGCCGTATAGCTGTTGGACACCGTCTTCTGCCGCGCTGCGATCAGATAAGCGCCGCTGGTCGACAGGCTCGCCTGATTGAATGGGCCGTCGATAGTGACGATAGGAAAGTTGGGATCGCTGTTGTCATAGCTGAGCGACAGATTGTTCGCACCGCTGGTCGATGACTGGATAAGCGGCAGGAAGGTGCTGTTATCGGTTCGGGTATAATTGAACTTAAAGGATGCGTTGAGGCCATCGTCGGTCGCATAGTCACCGCCAACGGTAGCAATATAGTTGCGGTTGCGATACTCGCCGAAGTTAAAGCTGCCGCGTAGCGGCACGCCGGTCAGCATGCCGCTATCCTGTGCACGGGTGCCGCCGGTGGCGCGATCCAGCCGGAACTCATATTGGTTACGCTGCTCATTATCATTGAATTCGGAGAAAATCGCCTTGGCATAAAGGCGCTGGCCTTCTTCTGGGCTATATTCGACGCCTGCAAACAAGCCGTTGTTCTAGCGTTCGATCTCATATTGCCGAATGTCGAACTCAGTGGGCCCGTTGGCGTCATAGGCACCAACTTCGCGATTGTCGGTCAATTGCTTGCGGCGATAGTGCGACCCGCCGACCACGACCCCGAACACATCGTTCGACCAAGATAGGCGCATCGATGCCTGCCGCTGCTCGCCCTTGCCCAGATCCATGAAGCCATAGCCCGCATCACCAGTCACATGCAGCCCTTTGCGATCCATGGGCGAATAGGTGCGTAGATCAATAGTGGCGACGATCGCGTCAGCCTGAAGGTCGCTGGTCAGCGATTTGTTGATGACCATCTGCGACAGCAGAACGGCCGGGATGGCATCGAAGCGGAAGGCGCGGGTGTCGCCGCCTTCGTCCACGCCCACCATCGGGATGCCGTCGATGCTCACCGACGTCCAGCGATTGGGTGCACCGCGCACTTGGATATAACGTTCCTGGCCCTGGTCGCGCTGAACGGCGACGGCGGGCAAGCGCGACAGGGCGGCAGCCGCGTTCTGATCAGGGAAGCGCCCCACCGCATCCGACGCGGCGACGTCGGACAGGTTCACGGCGGCGCGCTTGAGCGCGATCGAATCCTGCTGCGCCGACAGGATCGATCCCGTAACGATAATCGTGCCTTCTTCGTCCGCCGCTTCGGCTATCGGCGCCGCGTCCTGCGCAGCGAGGGCGGATGGAACAAAAGCGATTAGGCCACACAAAGCAGTGGTGCATAATAGCAGGTTGCAAGGCAGTTTCATGATCGATCCCCCAGATGGCGTGGCGATCGACTAGAACGATTGTATGTATCTATTGTGACGTTCGTCTGTGTTATCAAAACGCGGCAGTGGACCACCTGTAGGCTCGCTCGCAACGCCAGCTCTTGCTATGCTTCAGTTTCCAACGCCAAATGACCGACCGGATAAACATGCCTGGAAATGAGAAAAAAACGTCTAATCACAGACTGATAGAAGCAGTAATCGAGCAATGGGAACGATGTGGATATGAAGGGATTTCCGCACGTCAGCTCTCCACCCTTGCCTCTTCTCCCTCCTCGTCAATCTATCATCATTTTGGGTCTCTGGAACAGTTGTTGGCACTGGCCCAAGAGCATGTCATCGGGCTGACAAGCCAATGGTGCAACGAGCGAATCGAACATTTGGCGGACATCCCGCGCGACCCGCGTGCCTTCCCTGCCTTCTTTGCTGCATGCATCGACGATTGGGCACGTGGCGAGCGCTGCCTGGCCTTTGCGTGGCGGGAGGGGCAATTGCTGCGCGCCCGCAACCCATCGGGCCGCGCGCTTCAACAGCAGTGGGAAAGGCTCTGGCTCGACTTCTGGCAGGCGGCAACAGCGTGCTTCGGATTGGAACGCGGGGCAGGCGTCGCCTACCGCCTGTTCGAAAATGAATCCTTCCTGCACATGCTCAATTGGCGTCGGTCCGTGGATCGTGCCGGGCTCGATGAATTTGCCCGCGGGGTTGGGGCATGGCTGATGGGCGATGCCGTGCCGCAATCTCCCTGGCGCGATTTCGCCCGCGCAGCCGCGCTTGACGCCCTACCTACCGAGCCAAATCACGACATCATCACCGCCCAAATCGTGGCCGCAGCGGCGGCCTTGATAGCCGAGGTCGGCCCCGGCGGGCTGACCCATCGCGCTGTGGCTGCCAGTACCGGCCTCACGCTCGGCACAGTGTCCCATAAGATCCGTACCAAGGCCGAGCTTGTTCAGGTCGGTTACGGTGGCCTCTACATCAACGCCGTTTCGCGTTTACGGGCACAAACGTCGGTTCTGCCGTCAGGCCGGGAGACAGTCGTCGGCATCGCTAATTTCTTGGCGGAAAATTCGGGCAGTCGTGGCATCGACGCGCTGCACCTAGCGGTCGCGCGCGATCCCGCGCTGCACCAATTCGGGCTTCAACTGCGGTATCTGCGCGGCAGTACGTCCCGGTCGCTGCTGCAGATGCTGCTACCGAATCGGCCTTCGCAGGGGCATCTGGAACCAGCCTTGTTATCGGGCTTCCTGTCATCGCTATCACGCCACTATGGTGATTGGACAGCGGAAGAGGCGCGTGCGCCGATCCGTGCGGAACTGGAAGATCTGATGGCATTGCTCTAAATGCTGTGTGCTACAGGCGGCTTCACGAAGCTGTCACGGACGCGCTTTACCGGCCGCTTATGCGAATTGGCCGTCCTTCGGGGATAGACCCGCCTATCCATTCGGTTGGCGTGCGCATCAGCCGCGCCCGGCTTGCAGCCTTCTCGTTGCCCGTGCTGCTCTTCCAAGCGATTGAAATGGCATGGCGTGCCTACCTGCCCCGGTTCCTGACTTTGGATATAGGGATCGCCCTGGGTGTCGTCGGCGCAATCTTGTTGGGCGCCAGGCTGCTGGACGCAATCGCGGACCCGCTGATAGGCTGGATGAGTGACACAGTGCCCACGCCCTTCGGTAGGCGTAAACCCTGGATGGCGCTCGGGGCCGCTCTCGTCCCGGTGGGGGCGCTGCTGCTGTTTCTGGCCCCCACTGGAGCTGGACTGACGCATATCATAGTGGCCAGCCTGCTGCTGCATCTGGGCTATTCCTTCATCATCACGCCCCATGGCGGTTGGGGGTTGGAATTGTCGACCGACAAGCATCAGCGCACCCGCATCATGGGGGCCAAAGTATGGTTCGGATTGCTGGGCGCGCTCGGGCTGCTGGTAGTGATGGCGCTGATGGAACGGGGTTTCGCCATTCCCCGCGCCAGCCAGATGGCCGTGCTCGGCTGGGCCATCGCTTTGTTGGCACCAATTACCGTGGTCGCGGTAATCCTGCTGTTCAAGGAGCCCGCTGATGTAAGTGTGCCGTCAAAGGCAGGCAACCTGCTGGTGCTGTTCGGGTCGATCCTTCGCGCCCGGTCCATGCGCGCGATTCTGGCGCTATATGTGTTGACTGGTATCATAGACGCGGCGGCGGCTAGCAGTTTCCTGTTCTTGGCCGAGGACACATTGGGGCTGGACAGATGGGGTGCTGCATTGTTGCTGGTCCAGCCAGTCCTCGCTCTGGCAACTTTGCCGATCTGGAGTCGGGTGAGTGCCCGGATCGGCCGACAGCAGACGTTGATGATCGCCTATGGCTGGCAAGGGCTCACCGCGCCGCTGCTCTTCCTCATCCCGGAAGGGCAACCCGTTATATTCGCCGCCTTCATTGCCATCCGCGCGCTCGGATGGGGTGTCGACTATATGCTGTTGCGCGCGATGGTCGCCGATCTGGTGGATGGGCAGGCACAGGATATGGGACGGCTGGGCGGTATATATTATGGCATGAGCAGCGTAACGCTTAAAATCGCCATGGGCGTGGGCGGCGGCGGCGCTTTGTGGCTAATGAAAATCATGGCGAGCCCAACAGGCATAGCGTCGGCAGACGCAGTCCGCCTCGCCTATGCTTTGCCAGCGACGATCTTGGTGCCGATCGCGCTCCTGATTTTGGTCATGCATGAACGCAGATTTGCTAACTGGCAGTTGCCCCTTGCAAAGAAATTTGCCTGACGCCTGTCGGGCACAAGGGCATTTTGGCCATTCACAGCCGGCCAGCGGAAGCTATCCAATCATGGCTGCTTAAAGACATATGGCAATCCGCTGTCGGCCAATTTCTACAAATCAAAATCTGAGCGTCTCCAGCCGGTCGAAAGTCGGAAACGACGCGTCATCAGCGCTGCTTTTTGGCTATCGTCGCCGTAAAATCCGGATCCTTGTTCGCTACCCAATCGACGAATTTGCGAACCGAAGGGTTGGCCAGCAAGCCTTCCACATCCATGCCGTGTCGCTGCAATTCGGAATTAGTGAAATTGACGATCAACGTCTGTTGGCAAATTGAGTGCATGGGCACGACATCACGCCCGCCTCGGCTCTTGGGCACGGGATGATGCCAGACTATTGTGGAGCCGGACGGTCGGCCACAAAGCCAGCATGCTGGTACTATCGCTGGAGGCTCATCCTCGTGATATACATTCTCATAGGAACCTTGCTTTGAATGTTTACGGGCCATGCACCTGCCTATTTGGACTAATCTTGCATGAACCGCATATAGGGACCGCGTTGCCATGCCCACTGCGAAGATTAATAAATGGCACCATCCGTCCCCAAGCGCCGGCAACCCGTCAGGGCCGAGGCCATCGGGCGATCATTGCCCGTGTAACACCATTCGTCCACCCAAAGCCGTCTTGAAGCGGATACTCGCCACCGCCGCCGGACCGAATCTGCTCGACGTCATATTTCTCCACAATCTTGCCGCTCGATTGATAGCCGCGTTCCACGGTCGTGACCCAGGCGTTCGCAATCCTTCGTGCCAGATCTTCGTGACCATAGCCCGACAATCCATCGGCAGCGATCCATTGCAGGGGCGCCCAGCCATTGGGACGATCCCATTGCTCTCCCGTTTCTACGAGGCTCGTTCGCAGCCCGCCCGGTGCGATCAATCTTGCACGGACCGTTTCAGCTGTACGCGCCGCGCGGTCGGGCGATGCCAGGCGGGTGAACAGCGGGTAGGTAGTGGCAGCAGTTAACCCGTCTCGAATACGCCCGGTTCGAGTATCGAAGTCACCGTACCGACCTTCGCGTTCGTTCCACAGCCATCGCTCGATCGCCGCGCGCCTGCGATCGGCCGCCTGATTGAAGCGATCGTCGCAATTACGCCTGGCATCTTTGCAACGCTTGGCAATCGCACGCTCAAGCCCATAGAGGAGACTGTTGAGATCGACCGGGATGATCGCTGTCGTATCGATGGTCGAACGCGTGCGACCATCGGCGAACCAGCGCGACGAAAAATCCCACCCGCTCTCTGCACCGGCGCGCAGATGGCGGTATACCTCCGTCGCAGGACGGCTACTCGTGCGAGCGGTCTTGACGTCCTCGCGATAGCTCTCATCGCGCGGGGTGCTTCTGTCATCCCAATAGCGGTTGAGCGTCGAACCGTCAGGAAGCGTTTGGACACGACCACCTTGCATCCAATAAGCATGTTCAACGAGCAAGGCATCCAGCCGCTGCGATTGCACCTGCACGTCGTCCTCTGTCGAAAGGTCCATCATCAGGTACAGGAAGGGGGGTTGCGAACGGCTCACATAATAGCTGCGGGCACCATTGGGCACATGGCCGTGGTCTTCCACGAGGCCGACGAATCCGTTGATCATTCCTTCGATCAGATCATCACGCTGATCGACCTTCAGACCGAGCATCGTAAAATAGCTGTCCCAATAATATATCTCGCGAAACCGTCCGCCCGGGACGACATGATGGCCTCCGAACGCCAGCGCGGAAGACCCCGCGACCGGCACCACAGGCGGCCGCGCGAGTTGGTCCCAGAGGCTCTGGATATGTTCGATCAATGGTTTCGCCGCCTTTATGGATTGACCGGGATCGTCGGCCCCTTCCAGCGGAACAATGAAATTTCGATCGACGAAAGCGCGCAAGGCTGCGTCGTCCCGAGGCGGATTTGCATGATAGTGCCGCACTATCTCCTCCGCAGGACGGCGGGGCACGGCATCGACGAAGCTCTTGCCGTCGGCAAAGATGCGGCGCAGCTGCACATGCTTAAAGAGCGAGCCATAAAGATCGGCGGGCGATGCAATGGATTCGCTGACACTAGGCGCGGCGACAGCCGCCGACTGCCCGCCAGCATCTGTCTGCAGGGGAGCGCAACCGCTTGCGGCGAACGCGGCAAAAGCGGCAAGGGTGTTAAGCCGCCAGATATGGCCTTTACGCACCGCCCATCGATTCCCTGTATATCACGGCCTGGAATCCTTCGTGAAAGCCGCCAATTCCATGCCAATGATGAAAGGCATTTCGGCTATCGATGAAGACTGTTTTAGCAGGCGTCACTTCTAGGGGATAGTCTTCGCTTTATCTTCGAAGCCATCTTCTTGCGCAGGTACCGATGCAGGGTTTATGGGAGTTGTGCTCAAGGCAAGGCACTGCTTGTCATGCCCCGTGCGCATCTTTCATGTCCCTATTTCGTGGTACGAAGTTCAACCGTGCCGGGCTCCAAACCATCGGCCGTCGCCACGACCTCCAAATGCCCCGCCCCTTTGCCTCGAACGAGAGCGACGGCCATACCGTTCTGCGCGTGACGATCCGGCGAGGGAAAGGGAGTATGATCGACCGAGGAGCCATTGTCGGTTGCAATGAGGTTTCCCATATCTTTGATCGCAAAATGCAGGCGATGGGTGGCGGAAGGTACTGTTGTGCCCCGTGCATCGACTATCCGGGCTCGAACATAGGTCATGTCGTCGAAGCTCGAACCGATGACAGCCGCATCCGGTTGCAATGTGATGCGGACTGGCTTCCCCGCTGTCCGCAATATGTCCGTAACGGCGGCATCGCCGGGATCGCGGCATGTGGCGCGCACTTCGCCTGGGACATAACGTACAACCCATCGGCGCGGTGAGGCATCTTGATTAATCGGCAGCGTCCCCAACGAACGACCATTCAGGAAGGCTTCGACCTGTCGGCAATTGCTATAGACCTCGATCGTTTCATCGTGCTGGCCTTGATCGTCCGGCGTCCAGTCGTCGAACAAGGCGACCTTCGGCTTGGGTGTCGCCACGGCAATCATGGTCGGTAGGACCGGCTGGTTCGGTCCTCCTGCACCGTCTGTCGCAGGACCGGATGCCGCCGGATCGGCATTGCGTACGACATGCACGACCGGCCGTGCCGACCACCAGCTTTCTCGTTCCATGCCGCTGATCTTTTGTCGGCCCGTACGGTCCAGAAGCCCGGCTGGACTCTGGATGTTGGGCCAGCCGGACCGGTTCGCCTCACCCAGATAATCGATGCCCGTCCATAAAAACATGCCCGAAAAGGGCGGATAGTCGCGCACGGGCACCCAGTTGCTGCGGTTGTGCCCATTTTCCGTGCCAACGATGCTCCGCTTTGGATTTTGCCGGCTCGCCGCGATGAGTTCGTTCTCACGATAATTTTGGCCTACCACATCCAGCATATCGGCTAGGCCGTTTTCATAATCCTTGGTGACGTTCGGGCGGAACAGCGCCATCGTTACCGGCCGTGAAGGATCTGCCGCATGCACGATGTCGAGAATGCTGCGAAGCGCTGCCTTGGCCTGTACCGGATAGGCGGTGTCGTGAATCTCATTGCCTGCGCTCCACAGGACGATGCTGGGATGGTTGCGATCGCGGCGAACCATGTCGAGCGTGTCGCGCTTGTGCCAATCGCCAAAGAACAGGTGATAATCCTCCGGCGTCTTCGCGACATTCCACTGGTCGAACAATTCATCCATCACGACCAGTCCTAGTTCGTCGGTCAGGTCGAGAAATTCGGGGCTGGGAACATTGTGTGCGGTGCGGATGGCATTGACACCCTGCGCCTTTAAAGTAGTCAGGCGCTGGCGCCAGACGGCAAGCGGAACAGCGGCGCCAACGGCACCACCGTCATGGTGGAGAGCAACGCCCTTTAGCTTGAAGTTGCGGCCATTAAGCCAGAAGCCCGTCGCAGGATCGAACCGGGCGTCGCGAACGCCGAAGCGTACATCCTCATTGTCCAGAATAGTGCCATCGACGGCTATCACGCGGATGGCGGCGCGATAAAGCGCGGGATCGTCTATGTCCCAACGCTGTGGATTAGGTAACGCGATGGCGGCGGGGATGATGGCGATACGGCCTGCGGCGACGCTGGTAACTGGCGTCGTTGTGCGCGCAACTTCCCGTCCATCAGGGGCTGTCACAACCACTTGAACCTTGACACCCCTCGCTGCAGCGGACGCATTCTGGACATCTGTCGCGACCGCAATAGTCGCCTGACTATCGCCAATCTTAACTGCTCGCAGATAGGCACCGCCTTGTGGAATGTAGATGTTATCCGTTTCAATCAAACGGACGTGCCGATAGATACCCGCGCCGGTGTACCAACGGGACGAAGGGGCGGCGGACGTATCCGCCCGCACCGCGATGATGTTGCGCCCGTCCGCGCGGAGGTGACGCGTCAGGTCGTAGCGCTGCCCAACATATCCCATCGGTCTATGTCCGATATGATGCCCGTTCACCCAGACGCCGCTACGCTCCATGATGCCGTCAAATTCTATGAAGTAGCGTCGACCCGGCTGCGGCTTCAGATTCATTAGCTTGCGATACCAAGCAACCCCGTTTGGCAGGAAGCCATTCTCGCCCGCCGCCTTGGCCTTCTGATCGAAGGGGCCTGCGATCGCCCAATCATGTGGCACGGATACAATCTGCCATGCCGTATCGTCCAAAGTCTGTGTTTCGGCACCCTCGGGATCCCCTTGAAGAAAGCGCCAGCCGTCTGGCAGCGGGGTCAATGTACGAGGAGCGGCCATGGCCGTACCGATAGACGCCAAGCTCGCGACCATCGCGCACTTGATCAACAAACTTATGGTAGATGTCCTGTGCGTGTTGTAAGGTGACGGAGAGAAATTAGATACGCCGGTGCGTATGCTGCATTTTTTCTGCATGCACATATCCTCTCTTGCGACCATCGGCCGTTCGTATCTGAAGGCCGCACGATTCACGCCATGCCACAACTTCGATGTCCGTCACTAACTTACCGAATATCCCACTATTTGCAACCTCATCTCAAAATGGTGAACTGATAGGGCATACGTCCAATCCGCCGGCCTCATATGGTGGAACACCGGCGCGATGTCGGGCTGGAGAAGAGGTAGCATCCAACCCATCAGTTCCGTGCCTATTGATGTAGGCCGCATTCAGCGGGTTAAGTGGATTTCCTACCCAAAGAGCACCCGACGCCGGGTTGAGCGGATCGACTTCTCGCACCATGCCAGAACGACCATAGCGCTTACGCCTCCGCTCCAAATATTCTGCAGCGCCGTCATTTAAACCACATCGCGCTGTCGCCAGGCTGGCTTTGAAAACGCCTTCGACAGGATGAACACTGTCCAAAGGATTTGATATCCCTATCAACGCCGAGCGGATCGGTCCCAGCCTAGGTACGCAGGATGATTGCGGGCAGCCTGTCAATCATCCCTTGAAAAAGAGTGTCAACGTTCATGGACAGGGGGCTTTCGATATTCCAATCCTGCATTCAGGCCGCCTTGAGCCGCTCTGAGACCGTCCTACTTGCGAGGTCGACTGCGGCTTTTGCCGCATCAAACCTATCCTGGTCGATGAAATCCGGTGCGGATACGACGAGGCCGATACTACCGATCACGATATCTTCCGCATCGAATACCGGTGCGGAAATGCCCATAAGACCGGGATCCAGCTCGCCCTTGGTCGCCAGCACGCGATGCTTGCGCAACTCGCGGACCGACCGTTTGAACGTTTCCCAATCGTCGCCAAGCCCAGACATCCGCACCTCGTCCGGGTCGCTGTCGTAAAATTTGCGAAGCGGGCGGGACTTGAGATTTGCCAATATGCATTTCGATGCCGCGCCGCGTGTGAGCAGCATGGGACGACCGCGTTCATAACTGATTGCGAAACTGGGTGGCCGGACCACGCATTGATCAACACACATGACTTTCAGGCGGTAGATGCGACACAGCAACCCGATGGCATCGCCGTCGACCCCAGCCGTCAGCGTTTGCAGCGCATCCTGTGCTGCATTGCTCAACAGGTCGAACCGACGGGTCACTCGGTCCAGTTCGATGATGGCCGGACCCACCATATACCGCCCGCCTTTTTCACTGACCAACAAGCCGGCATCGACGAGGCTGCGCACATAATGATAGGCGGTACTGCCAGAGAGACCTAGTTCCAAAGCTACGGCCTCGACAGTCCATTCAGGGCTATCGACCGTAAAGAGACCGAGTATTGATAAGACGCGATCGGCAGTAGCCATGCCTGTTTATCCCTATGCACACCACCACCCGGTTGTATGCCGGGCGAACCGCTCCCTCCTTAATGTCTGACAAGCAATGGGGGCAAGGCGGGATAACGCCCTGCCCCGATCTGCGCTATGAAGACAACTGCCGGTCTTCTACATTTAATTGAATTTGAAACTGGCGCGGACCCCATAGGTGCGTGGAGCGCGCAGGATCGCAAATGTAGACCCCAAAACTGGCTGGACAAAGGATCCGGATTTGATCGCCCGGTCTTCAATATTATCAATATAGGCGGCGATGGAAAACCGATCCCTTGGCGCGCGCCATGTCAGGGACGCATTCGATACCATCGAACGCTTTTGATATTGGCCGACGAGATATTCCTCTCCGACCCAATAGCTGCTCTGAATTTGCGTACCGACCTGCGCGTCCAACGACGAGCCATTGTCGAATTCGAAGCTGTGGACATAATTGGCGTTCAAGGTCCACTTTGGCGATAGCGAGACCGGACGGTTGGAGCAATCCACCAGGACGGCCGTCGCACCCGCTATTGGTGTGGTTGGACAGGCCGTATTGGGCGCGCCAGTTGCCGTGCTCTGGCTATAGGAAAAGTCGCTATACTGACTGTTCAGATATTGCAGATTCGCGCTGAACCGGTCGTCGGGTGCGGGCTGCCATAGTAATTCTATCTCCGCGCCGTAGATGTCCGCCTTGCCGGCATTTTCCGTAATAAGGCCAAAGCCGCCAGGCAAGATCGGACCCAGATGGGTTATCTGTTTGTCCTTATAGACCCAGTAAAAGGCTTCGACATTGAATTGGAGGCTATTGTCCAGGAAACGGTTCTTCGATCCGAACGTATAGGCGGTCAATGTTTCCGGCTCGAACGTGTTGGGAGCAAGGGAAGCATAAAAGCCTCCCGCTTTGAAGCCGGTCGCGACATTGGCATATACCAGCGATCGTTGCCCTGCATCATATTCGATGCCGGCTTTCCATGTCACCTTGCTATTCTTCACCACTCCATCCAAGCCGCCATAGCAGGTGCCCGATGATGCCTCATAAGGCGTACATAGCATGTCGTAGAAGGATTGCGGCGTACCGGGATAGCCGGTCGGCACGGCCGGCGCTGGACCACCATTGATGCCGACCTGGGTTTTGCGCTCATGCGTATAGCGCCCCCCAGCCGTCAGGCGCAGGGCGTCCGTCAGACTGTAGGTCAACTGACCAAAGGCGGCGTAGCTGCGGGTTTTAAGGTCAGGGATCGTTCTATTGAATGCCACGCCCTGATTCGCGAACAGATCGAAATTTAGCGCCTCGTCAAAATAATAGCCGCCGACTAGCCATTTGAGGGCGGAATCATCCGATGACCCTAGGCGCACTTCGAGCGATGTCGCCTTGGACAGTTCATGCGCTGTGATGGGAAAGCCTGCGGCATAATGGCGGTAGTCATTTTCGCTGCGCCGATAGGCAGGAATGATGGTCAGCCTGGCCCCATCGAACGCATAATCGATCGTAGCCGAAACGCCCCAATTTTCGATATCGACAAACCCGTCCTTGCCCAGCTTTGGCAGAAGGTCGGGATTTGTCCCGCCGCTGATCGCCAGGGATGCCCCGGTCAAGATGGCGTTCGTCCCATTATCCGCGGATCCCCGATAAGGGTTGTCGCTGTCAAGATAGGGCGCAAGGACCGCGCCTGTCCCCTTCCCGCCGACATGGGTATAATCCGACGACAGCAAGATCGACAGGCGATCGGTCGGATCGAGCTTGAGCTGCGCCCGGATGGATTCGCTGCGATCATCGGAATAGCCATCCGAAAAATAGCCGTCGCGGCGGGTGATGACGCCAGCAACGCGCAAGGCTATCCCTTGAGCGAGAGGCGCGTTGACCGCTGCCTCGCCGCGCAACAGATCATAATTGCCTACGGAGACAGTGCCCTCAGCGGTAAACTGGTCATCTGGCTTGCGCGTAATGATGTTGATTGCGCCAGCAGTCGCGTTACGCCCGTACAACGTACCTTGCGGGCCTTTGAGAACCTCTACCCGTTCAAGATCGAAGAACAGGCCGTTCGGGCCGGCCGAGCGCGCGAGATATACCCCGTCCAGGTTGATCGCGACGGCTGGCTCTGAATAAGCGTTACCTGCAAAGTTGCCGACGCCGCGAATAGTGACCTGCGTCCCGCTACCCCCACTAGCCGACAGCTTGAGCGCCGGAACGAGTTTCGAAAGATCCTGCGGCTGTGAGATATTAGCTGACTGCAACTGCTCACCGCCAATTGCGCTCACAGCCAACGCTGTCCTTTGCAGATTTTCCGATCGGCGCTGGGCGGTCACAACGATGTCAGGCAATCCACCTTGCGTTTGATCAGCATCAGCCTCGGCAACCTGCGCGTCGCCGGCCACATCTTGCACAGTTTGCGTCTGGGCGACGACCGGCGTCGCGATATGCACGGCGATGGCGGCACAGGAAGCGTTCAGCAGTTTTTTGGCAATGTCCCGGTTCATATATATCCTCCCCAAAACAGCCTTACTGGCTGCTTATTATTTGTCGATATTCCTGATATACCGGAATTATGCAATATATTTTTGCAGTGGTATGATCGAAATCGGCAAAAGCCTTTGTCGCAAGACGCTAATTTTTTGCCCAATGAGTATCAAAGGATACAGGATCCCAATATGGCCACGCCATCAGCGGTCACGCGCGATCCCCAGACCACAGGATCGCACGCTGGAAGGCTGGCCTGACCCATGCTATGAGAGCGTTAACACGCGTCATAATGGGCGGTGCGGCATGGAGGGGACTATATGAAGACAATAGCGGCACTATGCCTGACAGGTCTGACACCTTTGCTGATCGTGCCGATCGCCTTCGCGCAGCATCAACCTGCTGTTCCGCTCACCCCACAAGTGGACAATAGTCGGGCAGACTGGGAAAATCCGGCCGTGTTCGAGCGCGGCAAGGAGCCCGCACGCGCCACTGGCTTTCCGTTCGAGGATAGCGCGCGCGCTCTTGCAGGCGACCGCACAGCATCCCGTCGCTTCCTCTCCCTCAATGGCCAATGGCAGTTTCATTTCTCGCCCAATGTCGATGGAGCCCCGGCGGACTTTTTCCGTGACGATTTCGACATGGCGGGATGGAAGAGCATCCGCGTACCCGCCGACTGGCAGGCCGAAGGTTATGACCAGGCGCGCTACAATAATATCACCTACCCCTTCCCGGCGAACCGCCCGCTCATCCCGCATGACCGCAACCCGGTAGGATCTTATCGACGCGATATCGACGTGCCTGCAGACTGGGCGGGCCAGGACGTGTTGTTGCACATCGGCGCTGCGGGGTCGGCCTATTATGTCTGGGTGAACGGGCAGCAGGTCGGCTATAGCGAAGACAGCAAGCTGCCGTCCGAATTCAACGTCTCGCGCTTCCTGCGGCCGGGCAGGAATAGCATTGCGATCCGCATCTATCGCTGGTCGGACGGCTCCTATCTGGAGGATCAGGATTTCTGGCGCGTGTCGGGGATCGAGCGCGAAGTGTTCCTCATGGCGGCCCCAAAGACCCGCATCCGCGATTTCGCCGTGCGCGCCGGACTGACCCAGGATTGGCGCGTGGGAACGCTGGATATCAGCGCGAAAATAACGCCCGGCACAAAGCCGATGTCGGTGCGCGCTACTTTGCTGGAGGGCGAACAAACGTTGGCGCGCCGGACCATATCTGTGTCTCCAAGCAAGAACGAGCAGACGGTTCGGCTTGGCGATCAGCTGCCGCAGGTGCGCGCATGGTCGGCGGAAACGCCCAACCTCTATACGCTGCTGCTTGAGTTATTGGATGACAAGGGCGCGGTCGTGCAGGCAACAGCCCAGCGCATCGGTTTTCGCGATGTCGCGATCCGCGACGGGCAGCTAATGGTCAATGGTAGGCCGATCATGATCCGCGGCGTCAACCGCCACGAGCATGATCCCGATACATTTCATGTCATTTCGATAGCGTCGATGCGGCGCGACATGGAGATGATGAAGCGTAACAATGTCAACGCTGTACGCACGTCGCATTATCCCAACGACCCGCGCTGGTATGACCTGGCCGACGAATATGGCCTCTATGTCATGGACGAGGCGAACTTCGAATCTCATGCCTATATGGAGATGGGCTGGAAGGGCGAAGCAGAGCGCAAACTTTATCAGATCGGCTATGATCCGGCTTGGGACGCCGCCCATGTCTCGCGCGTCGTCAACATGATCGAACGCGACAAGAACCATCCGTCGATCATCTTCTGGTCATTGGGCAATGAAGCGGGGATAGGCCCGGCATTCGAAAAAGCGGCGGCGGAAGCGCGGCGACGCGACCCAACGCGGCTGATCAACTATCTGGGCTGGGGCACGCTGACCGAGCCGAAGCCCAATGCCTATGCCGATATCTTTGCGCCGATGTATTATAGCGTCGATCAGACGATCGCCTATGCCCGCGACCCGCGCTTCACCCAACCGCTGATCCAGTGCGAATATGCGCATGTGCAAGGCAATAGCGGTGGCAATCTGGCCGATTATTGGGACGCCATCTACGCCCATCGCAAATTGCAAGGCGGCTTCGTGTGGGACTGGGTGGACCAGTCCATGCATGCGCGCGACGAGAATGGAGAGCCATATTGGGGCACGGGTGGCATTTATGGTCCCAATCCGGGCGGGGATATCGAATTTGGCGATGGGCTGATCCAGCCCGACCGGACCCCCAATCCGCATCTGTTCGAACTGCATAAAGTCTATCAGCCGATCGCCTTCCGCGTCGATGACTTGCCGAGCGGACGGTTCACGGTCATCAACCGCCATGATTTCCGCGCCCTTGCCGACTTCGATCTGGGCTGGATATTGCTGGAAGACGGGATCGAGGTAGCGCGTGGCGCTATCCCCTCCCCTACAGTCGCCGCGCGATCGAGGCCGCGATCACCGCCGCCCTGCCACAAGCGCGCAAGGCAGGCCGTGAATATGTCGTGACGCTGACCGCGCGCGCCCGGGGCGGCGCGGTGCCGCTGGTTCCGGCGGGGCATCTGGTTGCCTGGGACCAGTTCGTCGTGCCGGGTGCCGTGATGGCGCAAGCGCCGGTCACTGGCGGGCCGGTCAGCGTCGCCGATGACAAGGCCAGCATCGTCCTGGCGGCGGCGGGGTCTGACCTGACGATCTACCGCGCGACAGGGTTGATCGCCTATCGCAAGGACGGCCGCAACATTCTGTCTGGCGGGGCGCCCCATTTCTATCGCGCACTGATCGACAATGACATCGGCACTGGCGTCGCACGCACCCATGCGATGTGGAAGACGGCGTCGGAGAAGCGCGTCGTCGAAGCGGTGACGGTGGACCAGGCGGACAAAAGCGCCATCTCCGTCAATGTTCGGTTTAACGTCGGTGATGGCGTGGCGCGGTTCGAAAACCGCTATGTCCTACGCGGTGATGGTCAGGTTGCGGTGGAGGCGCAGTTTACGCCGTTGCAGCCGGACCTGCCCGATCCGCTCCGCATTGGCCTTGCCTATCGCATGCCGTCTGCATTCAAGAACGTCGAATGGTATGGCAAGGGACCGCATGAAAGCTATGCCGACCGCCAGAGCGGTGCGGCGCTGGGCCGCTGGACCGGTGCGATCGCCGATCAGCACCATGATTATATGCGGCCGCAGGAGACCGGCAATAAAGCCGGGGTACGCTGGCTGAAGGTCGGCGGCGCCAATTTGCCCTCCCTCACCGTCAAGGGCCAGGAGCCGCTGTCCGCCAATGTGCTGGCCTTCCCCTATGACGACCTGGCGCGGCGGCCACCCGGCACATGGCGCAGCAGCGATATAGAACCGCATGGCGAGGTCACGCTGTTGATAGACAAGGTGCAAAGCGGGGTCGGTGGCACTGACAGTTGGAGCCCGCTCGGTCGGCCGCTGGAACAATATCGCATTCCCGTGACGCCGCAGCGCTATGGCTTTACGCTATCGACCGATGCGGGGGATGTGGCTGCCAAGGGCGCGCAACCCGCTACCGCAACGGGGACGCCGATCCTATTCTAGGCGAAGGGGCGCGGCACCATAACGGTAACGTGCCCCTCCGTGGACATTTCTAAGCGTCGCTCTAGCTCTCATGCTCGACATAATGAAAATAGTCGAAGTCGGCGACGGCACCCGTTCCCGCCATATCCTGGCATGCCATGCCGACAAACGTGCCAGTAAAATTCGGCAAATGGGGCAAAGTCGCTTCATCGGACAACATGCTCGCGTCCAGATCGCCGGGCACATCATGCCAATCATCTTCATCGGCCATACGGTAGGAAAAGCGCATGGTTTCGTGATCGACGGCCAGTCGCAAGCAAACAGGTCCGCGATTAATCGGGATGGTGGGCGAGGTGATGCAAGGCCGGGATTCGTCCGGTACGACCGATAAAATCTGGATCATGGCTTTACCGGCGTCATCAGTCGATATGTGCAGATAATGAAATTTCGTGCTGTTATAATAATGGATCAAACCCGCCGACTGCTGAAAATTGGCGGGATTGAAATCGATTTTCGTTTCGACGGTAAAGCGCCATTCGGCCTGCCGACGCGCCACCAAGGCCTGGGTGAATTGACTGCCGACGGACTCGCGTCCGAACAGGCGCAAATGCCCGGGCCGCTCGATCAATGAGAAAATCTGCTCGGGATAGGGCGTGCGCAACCATTGAAAAGCTTGCGGTAGGCTGTGGCTGTCGAAATCCTCGCGATCGTCCACGGGCCTGCGCATGCTACGTGTGCCGCCTTCGCCCGCGATATACGCTATCGGTCGGCCTGATCCGTCGATGGTGCGCAGCCAGCCATCATCGCCCCAGCGCATCGGCTGAATCGCCGTTTCCCGACCCAATATGCAGCGATCGGACGCGGGTAGAGGGCGTCCACACAGATAGACCATCCATGGGTCACCCTCGGCGGTTTCGACCAGATCGCCATGGCCCGCCCGCATGAGCGACCCGTTCGGCTGACTACGCGCGGTCAGCACCGGCCCATCGGGATGGAGTTCATAAGGGCCGAAGAGCGACTGCGACCGCGCCATCACGACGGCATGATTGCGTTCCGTTCCGCCCTCCGCAACCAATATATGGTACCAACCGTGGCGTTTGTAGATATGCGGCCCTTCGGTAAAGCCCAGCGGGCTGCCTGCGAAAATATTATGCCGCTCGCCCAGAAGACGGCCGGTACGCAGGCACATTTGCTGGATCACAATCCCGGCAAAACGTTTGTTGCCGGGCCGATGATCCCACAACATGTTGAGCAGCCAGCTACGCCCATCATCATCGTGGAAAAGCGCGGGATCAAAGCCGCTGCTATTGAGATGAACAGGATCGGACCATTCGCCGTCGATGCTGTCGCACGAAACCCAATAATTATGGAAGTCCCGCAGCGATACTTCCGACTGGTCGGACCGGGTGGTACGGCCATAGCGTTTGACGTCGGTATAGGTCAGGTGGAACCGACCATCGGCATAGCTGAGATCGGGTGCCCAGACCCCACAAGAGTCGGGGTTGCCGCGCATGTCGAGTTGTGTCGGACGACATAGCGGTCGGGCAACAAGCTGCCAATTCGCCAGATCGCGCGAATGGTGGATCTGAACGCCCGGATACCATTCGAATGTCGACGTCGCGATATAATAGTCGGTGCCTACCCGCACGATCGACGGATCGGGATTAAAGCCCCGCAAAATAGGGTTGGTAATGGAAATCATACAGGTTTTCGCACCAAGGTCCAAAGTATCGCGGCCCCGACAAGGTCCAGTAGCCCGAGAAGAATGAAGAAGGGGCCATAGCCGACCTGATCGACCCAGCTGCCCAGTACCAAAGTGAAGATCAGCACACCCAGATTGGCCGCCGTGCCCGCTATGCCGGTCGCCGTTGCCACCTCATCCTGCGGAAACAGGTCGGCCGACATGGTGATGACGGTGACCGACAGGGTTTGATGGGCGAAACCGGCAACGCAGAGCAAGGCGATCGCCGCAACCGGGCTTTGCACGATGCCGACGAACATCATCGAACACATCAGCACCGCGCCGACCGTAAACGCGCCGCGTCGTGCGTCGATCAGATGGACACCCCTGCGCTGGAGCCAGGCAACCAGAGCTGGTCCGGCAAGACAGCCAAGGTCCGCCGCCAAGAAGGGGAGCCAGGCGAAGATCGCGATCTGCTGGATGTCGAAATTGCGCACCTGCACCAGATAGAGCGGCATCCACAGCGACAGCATCCCCCATACCGGATCAGCCAGAAAGCGTGGCAGCGCGATGCCCCACATATCGCGGCGGCGCAGCATCGAGCGCAAGTCCGGGCGCTTGCGTTGCCGTTTCAGCTCGACTTCCTGTCCGTCCAAGATCTTGGCCCGCTCTTCGGCGGTGATGGCCCGGTGGCGGGTGGGCGTCTGATACCAGAACAGCCACAGGATGAGCCAGACTAGGCCGAGCCCCCCTGCGACGAAGAAGGCCGCGCGCCAGCTATGGGTGAGAACCGCCCAGGCCACCAACGGCGGCGCGGCGACGGCACCCAGCGATGCGCCGATCTGGTATAGACCTCCCGCCGTCCCGCGCTCACGCGCCGGGAACCATTGCGAAACGACCTTCATACCGGCGGGTTGCGCACCGCCCTCGACCAAGCCAAGTGCCCCGCGAAGCGCCAGGAAGCCAAGCCACCCCTGCACCAAGCCGTGCGCCATAGTAATGAGCGACCAGATCAACACGAAGAAGGTGAAGCCGTAGCGCAGGCCCGCAATGTCGAGGATATAGCCTGCCACGGGCTGAAACATGATGCCGATTTGGAACGCGCCGGTGATCCAGGAATATTGTTCGGACGTGATGCCCTGCTCGCCCATGATCGTCGGCGCGGCGACTCCCAACACGCTGCGTGTGAGGTAGTTGATGGTCATCGCGATCGCGAACAGACCGATGATGGTCCACCGAACATGCTTGAAATAGGTCAACAGAAACACTCTGCGTTAACGTTACCACACTGGTGTAGGCGAAGCCAAGCAGGCCGTGCAAGGGCTAATGTGCCATCCCCGAAGCGCTCGCGCCGATCGGTGCCATCGTCTTTGTCTTGACGGACATGCCATCTCGCTAGAAATGGCATGATTGGTTTGAAAGGATGATGTTGAAGCCTCCCCATCCTCAGCAGCGTAGCGCGACCGTGGTCGATGTTGCCAAGCGGGCGGGCGTGTCTGCCATGACCGTCTCGCGCGTCATCAACGGCAATGGGAAGGTGCGGGAAAAGACGCGCCTTGCGGTCAATGCCGCCATTGCGGAGCTCAATTATACGCCCAACGTGGCCGCTCGCGCGCTGGTGACGTCGCGCGAAGTGCGGATCGGCGTGATCTATTCCAATCCGAGCGCCGCTTTCATGCATGATTTCCTGATCGGCGTGTTCGAGGAAGCGTCCGTCATGGGCGCGCAGTTGACGCTGCTGGGGGGACAGGATGGCCGTCCTCCGCCACCAGAGGCAATCCACCGCCTGATCGGATCGGGTGTTGGCGGCATCATCATTGCGCCGCCGCTGGGGGAATCGCGCGTGGTGCGCGATCCCATTCATCTGGCGCAATTGCCCATGGCCGTCGTTGGTGGATATGCCCGCGATGCGATCTGCGTGCGGATCGACGATCGCGCCGCCGCCTATGACATGACCCGCCATTTGATCGGGCTCGGCCATCGCCGTATCGGCTTCATCATCGGCAACCTCGGCCAGTCCGCCAGCGAAGACCGACTGGCGGGGTTCGACGCAGCCGTGCTTGAGGCCGGGGGCATTGAGACGATCTTGGTCCAGGGGGACTTCTCCTACACGTCTGGCTTGCTGGCAGGGGAGCAGCTTTTGGACATAGACAATCCGCCGACGGCGATTTTTGCGAGCAATGACGACATGGCCGCCGCCGTAGTCTCGGTTGCCCACCGCCGACACCTGTCCGTGCCCGAAGACCTGACCGTGGTCGGCTTTGACGACACGACGGCATCGGTGACCTTATGGCCGCCCCTGACGACGATACGCCAACCCGTGCGGGAACTCGCGGCAGAGGCGCTGCGCCTTTTAACCCAGGAAATCAGCACGTCCCGCAAGGTCCGTCATCCTAAATATGTGTTGGGCCATCAACTGATCGAACGTCAGTCGACGGCCGCCATCGCACGATAGACGATGGCGGCCGTTCCGATCGGCAGGTGCAGGGGGAGGTCGCACCGCCGACCGTATCTGTGAACCGCTAGAATTTGAAGCGCACGCCGGCACGATACATGCGGCCTACGACATCATAGAGGGCGGGATTGGCAAAATAGGGCGAGCGGGCCGGGTCACGATCGAACAGATTGTCGACCTTGGCATAGGCGGTGATCGCGGGCGTCAGATTATAGGTGCCGCCTATGTCCATGTAGAAGGCACCGGGCATGAAATTATTGTCGATCGTTGGATTGTTGTTGGTCGACGCCGGGCAGCTGCCAGGATGACATTCCACATATTGCTTGCCCAGCACACCATCGGAAAACCAGCGTTCCTGGACATAGAGGGAGAAGCTGTCGGTGGCGTAGGTCTGTATCGCCAGCCATTTCCAGTCGGGCGTATTGCCCAGGTTCGCGCCCGCCGAGTCCAATGGAACCGAACCGAACAGGCCGTTGTCGGTCACGAACTTACGGATATGGGTCGCCAGCGCGCGCAGCGTCAATGTGCCGTCCAGCCCCAGTGGCCGCTGCCACACATAGCTGGCTTCGATATCGATGCCTTCGGTCTTGATCGACGCCAGGTTGAAGGCCTGCACGTTGATGAAGTTCGGCCCGCTCTGATTGTCCAGATTGAACGCATTGCACGCATCGGGCAGAATCTCGCGGAAGCAGAGATTGACGATATCGCCAGCGCCCAGGCTGGAAATCACATCGGTCAGCTTGATCTTGTAATAATCGACCGACAGGCTCACCCCTGGTAGCCAAGGCGCATTGGCCAGCGCCACGCCGAAGGTGGTGTTGCGCGCGATTTCCGGCGTCAGCTCAGTGTTGCCAATCTGGTTCTGGATGGCGAGCACGTTGACGTCGCGGAATGGGTCGAAAAAGTTTGGCAAGGTGGTGGTGACGGGCGCTGCGAACAGTTCCGACAGGTTGGGCGCACGCACATCACGCGAGGCGACACCGCGCAGACGCAGCCCCTCGATCGGCAGATCCCAAGTGCCGCCAACCTTCCAGGCCCACACTGTTCCCGACGTGCTATAGTCGGTGACCCGTGCCGCTGCGTTGATGTTCGCGCGGCCGACTGAACCACCGTCGAACAGCGGAAGGTCGATTTCGATAAAGGCTTCCTTGACGCTGTACGCACCCTGGCCATTTTTATAATTGCCCGCATACCAGTTGTTGCCATCGCTCAACAGCGCGGGATCAGCGGGATATTCGCTATTGTTGGGCGACAGGTCGGATACGCCCGCGCCATAGGGGTCGGCCGTGACCTTATAATATTCATGGCGATATTCCGCACCGAAGGCGACTGAGAGCGGCCCTGCCCACAGATCGAAGGGCGAACCCGAGAAATTGAGACTGACCACGTCCTGCGTTTGGCGGGTCCGTTGATAGGGACCGTTTTCGGGCATGATGTAGGACAAGGCCGCGGCGGATGGTGGCGCTCCGCCGAGGATGTTGAGCGGGACGCAACCATTGGCCCGGGCGACCGGATCGGCGCAGACGATTGCGCCATTCAACGTCACCGCCTGAATCGCCTGGTTGAAGCGGCGGGACAGCATGATGTTGGTGACATCGACGTCGCTATAATTGGTGCCATGCTGATAATAGGCGTCATAGGTCCAGTCCGATCCGCCGACCGGTACGCGCCCCTTCGCGCCCGCGACGAAGCGATATTGGCGGCGATCGGTATAGACTTGCGTATCGCCGAGCGCCGCGTTGCTGGTGCCATAGGCAAAACTGGTGATGCCCGCCGTCGCGCACGCCTGCTGTACCGATACCGGCACGAAGGGATTACTGCATTCGATCGTCAGGTTCGGCCGGTTCATCCCGCCGACCGGCTGATTGTTGGTTTTCACCTGCGCAATGTTGACGGTCGCATAGATTTCATTGTCGGGGGCGAATTCGAAGCCCAGGCGGCCGTAGGTGTTCAGCCGCTTGATGCTCGATTGCAGCGACCGACCGGCATCGACATTGCCCGACAGATCGCCGCCGATGCAGAAGCCGGGATAACAGCCATTGACCGCGCCCGTTGCGTTGCCGGACGGTGTGCCGTTGGATCCATATTGGAACTGGAACGGATTGCCCGCCTGGTCGAAGGCGATGCCCTGCAACGGCCCCGCGGTGATCAGGCCATATTTGGTATAATTATAGGGCTGCGCATTATCGAGCAGCAGATATTGGGGCGACCCGTCGTCGAGTGCATTGCGATTGATCAGCGTGGTCTGCTTGAACCAGTCGCGGCCACCGGCCAGCCCGATGCCGAAATCACCGCCACCGACACCGGCCTCATCGCCATATTCGGCGCTGACGACGGCGCGCAGACGACCGTCGAGGAAGCTTTTGCCCGCCGCCAGTTGGACGAGATATTGCTCATTATCGCCATAGGTAGATACGCCGCCCTGGACGTTGCCCTTGAACCCTTCAAAGCGCGTGTCCGTGATGAAATTCACGACCCCGCCCACAGCGTCCGACCCATAGGAGGCCGAAGCACCACCATTGACCACATCGACCTGCTTGATGAGCAACTGCGGGAAAAGGCTGACATCGGGAACACCGGTGACATTGGCACCGACGACGCGCTGGCCATCCAAGAGCGTCAGCGTACGGATCGGTCCCAGACCGCGCAGCGAGAAGGAGGATAGTCCCTGCTGGCCGCTCGACGTGCTGAACGTATTGACCGTGGAACCAGTCGATCCCTGGAGTGAGGGCAATTGCGCGATGGTGGTAAAGATATTGGGCTGCGCATTGGCTTCGATCTGCTCGGTGCCGATCATGGTGGTCGGCGTGGGCGCATTGAAGCCAGTCGACGTGATGCGCGATCCCGTTACGATGATATCCTGACTTGTCGCCGCTGGCGCAGCAGAGGATGGAGGCGTCGACCGTCGCGCTTCAGCTTGCGTGGCAACAGGCTCTTCGACCACCTGCGCCAGCGCAGCGGCCGGCAAAGCGAGAATCGATGCTATCGCTATCATGGATCCTGTAGCGGCATGAACTTGCCGCCGCTGAGGTCGATAATTTGACACCATTTTCACCATCATTTCCTTCTCCCAAATCATTGTATTTATATTATATTTTTATATTCTGGTGATGACTTATATCATGGGTGCCGCATCAAGCGGCTACACCTCGACCACATCGTTCACCACCAGCTTTAGCGCGTTAATGGTAACGTTAACCTTGCATATTGAGGCATTTTGAGGCTGTCAACATTCTAATGCTTGTTGGGGACGATTAGACCAGGGTAAGGCAATTCGATCGGTTGTCGAACTCTGCCATGTGCTGGACCTTGAACCCGGGTTGCAGCATTGCCGGGTCGGTCGATCCGTCAGCATAGAGCCCGCCCCTGGGATCGTACCAGATATCGAGTTCCAACTGGCGCGCGCCCGCATCGAGTTGCTCGACAAGGGGCCGATGCGCATAATCCAGCGCGTCGGCGCTATTGGCATCGGCAGCACGTAGCGCGTCCATGCGCGCCGTCGGCATCGCCAGCTTGTAACTGTTGTGCGTGCCAAGCACCACCAGGTCGTTGATGCGAACGGGCGGATCGGCGGCGGCGATCGCAAGCAGGGCAAACTG
>TARA_R110000787_G_scaffold45526_8_pt1 | contig 32873 bp, 39 predicted proteins | sample TARA_R110000787 | Tara Oceans TARA_R110000787 (sample SAMEA4397920) | marine metagenome | biome: Polar Biome; feature: [DCM] deep chlorophyll maximum layer (ENVO:01000326); material: water (ENVO:00002006), including particulate matter (ENVO:01000060) such as... | depth 35 m | reverse complement strand
CGAATAGGTTCGGCCAGCAGGCAGACCGTCAAAAGGCCAGTGCCAGGCGCACTGGCCTTTTTTGTTTGTCCGGCTGCGGCGGAGCACTGGTGAATGCACGGCAACAGGGAACCCTGTCCCGGTTCAGTTCGCTACAGCTAGACACCAGGCTGTTCGAAAGGAGTTCGCCATGTCGCAACTGAACCGCATCCGGAATGGCGCAATCGTCGCCGCAAGCCTTGCCGCACTCAGCCTGCCAGCACAGGCAGACCGTGGCCGCGAGGTCTATGGCAACGGTTATAGCGGCGCTGTCGTTCACGCCGACGCGGGATATCGGGGCAGCACCCTTCAGGTCGGCGGCGTTGTGCCGGATCTTGCTCGCGTTCGCTTCAATGACCGCATTTCCTCGATCAGCATTCATTCAGGTGTCTGGGAAGTCTGCACGGACGCCAACTTCCGTGGCAAGTGCGCCACGATTGACACAAGCGTCGCGCGGCTGGGCGATCTGCGTCTGAATGATAATATTTCTTCGATCAGGCCTGTCGGGCCCGGCCGGGCACGGGGTGGGCCGCGGGGGAGGTCTGCAGACGTCGTTCTGTTTTCCGGTGAAGACCTGCGGGGAGAGGCGTTCGAACCGGACGGAGACATGGCGTACCTGTCCGACTACCGGTTCAACGACAAGGCCAGCTCAATCCTCGTGACGCGCGGGACCTGGCTTGCCTGTGAGCATGCAAACTATCGCGGCCGCTGCGAAGTGATCTCGCGCGGTTCGGGCGATCTGCGCCCGATCGGGCTCAACAATAATATTTCGTCGATCAGGCGTCATGATCGACGCCATGAGGCCCGCAGGGATCACGGCCGATACGATTGGCGAAACTAAACCCCGCTTCGCCTGTTCTCTCCGGCGCGGACTGCGGCTAGAGAAGCGCGATGATGTCTGATCCCAAAAGCAAACTGATTGTTGTGGGCGCCGTGAAAGGCGCCCATGGCGTGCGCGGCGAAGTGCGCGTCAAAAGCTTTACGGCCGATCCGGCTGACCTGTTTGAATACGGCGCACTGACGGACGAGGCGGGCCGTATCGTGCTGACACCCTTATCGGCGCGCCCGGGCAACGACCACTTCATTGTAAAGCCCCGCGAGCAGAAACAGAAGGAAGAATGGGACGCGCTGAGGGGCACCCTGCTTCATGTGCCGCGCGCGCAGCTTCCCGAAGCCGATGCGGACGAATTCTATATTGAAGACCTTGTCGGCCTGGAGGTCTATTCTGTTGGGGATGTTGCAGAAGGCCGCGTGAAATCCGTCCAGAATTTCGGCGCCGACGACCTTCTGGAAATTCACCTCATTACCGGCGGGGCCAGCGTTTTCGTGCCATTCACCCTGATTGACGTGCCGGACATCGACCTGAATGCCGGACGGATCAGGATACCCGACCTGATGCAATGGGCTGAAGAAGGCGAGCAGTCCTAGACACAGGTTTCACCGGTGTTGTGGCGTGTTCAGGTGTCATGTTCCATATTATCTGCTGAAACCGAAAGGAATTGGCCATGCTTGCCACGCTCCTGCGCCTTGGCGCGATCATCGCAGCGCCGCTGGCCCTCGCGGGCACAGCGTCAGCGCAATATGACGCGCCCCAGGACGAAGCGGCGCTGATCCTGTTCAGCGGATCGGATTATTCCGGCGAAGCCGTCAACATTTTCGATCCCATCTACGCCTTGCCGGAAATAGGGTTCAATGATCGCGCGCGGTCAGTCGCGGTGCTCTCCGGGGCCTGGGAGATTTGCGAGCATAGTGACTTTACCGGGCGGTGCGTGCTGCTGCGCGAGGATGTTGCGGACCTGCGATACTTCGACCTTGAAGGCGAGGTTTCCTCTGTCCGCCCGATCTATGAATATACCGATGCGGCGCATGGGTTGATGTTTATTCGCGATCCCAACGGCTATATCCGCTACGCCGATGCGGCGCGGTATGGCCAGGACGATTACGATTACGGTTATGCTCGCAGCACACGGGTGGAGGTCTACCATTACGGTTATTCACCGGCCTATCGTTCCTACGGGTATTATGACCCGCTTGCTGGATACGGCCCCTATGGATTCGGCTATTCACGCGGTGGCTACAACACGTACCGCGCCTATCACCGCGAGCGCCCGCCGCTGCGCGGCCATTATGGAGCGCGCGATGCAGATGCCACACTGTATGTGCATTCCAAAGGCCGGGGCGCATCGCTGGGCATCAATCGCGGCGTCAAGGATCTCAGCCGGTACCGGTTCAATGACAATGTCTCGTCGCTGAACATCAAGTCAGGCAAATGGGAAGTGTGCGAGCACGCCAATTTCAGGGGCCGGTGCGAGATTATCGATGCCTCGACGGGCAAACTCAACGGCCTGCGCCTGAATGACAATATCTCGTCGATTCGTCCGGTGGACGGTGACCGCGACCGTGGTGACCACAGAGGCGACAGGGGCCGCCGGGCAGATAATGGACGTCCTGACGGCCCCCGCGCTGACGGTGTCCGCCGCGATCGCGGGAACCGTGGTGAGGGTGATGCCCGCCGGGGCCGCAATGGCGATGCGCTGGCCGGTGGGCCGGCTGTCGTAACGGCGCTGCCTGACACGCCGCGTGCAACAGGCCAGAGACGGGTTGCGCCCCCTGCAGCGCAGCGTGGACCAGCCGACATGCGTGTGCGCCAGCCACGAATTGAAAATCAGGACCGTGACCTCACCAGAGGGGCTGCATATGACCGCGGCGCCAACAGGGCGGTGCGCAGCGACATACCCCGTGTGCGGCCTGAGACCCGGCAACCGCGCCGCACCGAAACACGCGCAGTTCAGCCGCGCGCTGAAACGCGCCGTGCCGCTCCGCCGCAGCAGCGGGTCCAGACGCCCCGGCGCACCTTGCCACAGACGCCTGCGATGAGGTCGCGCGCGCCCGTGGCCCAGCCGGCGCAGGCCGCCCCGCGGGCCCCTGCTCCGGTGCGATCGGCGCCGCCTGCCCGGGCGCCCGCTGCTTCAGCTCCCGCGCGGGCCCCTGTCAGGGCCGCTCCGCCGCCGCCCCAGCCGCGCGCCAATCCGCGTCCTCAACGTTCGGTGCAGGATGTCAGGCCATCCCCGCAAAAGGGCCGGGTCGGCAATAATCAGAACTAGGGACATGTCAGAGCGCGTCTTGATCGGCGCGCGGGTCGTTCCATTCTGCGGCAATGCCGTATCCGCCCCGACGGGTCAGCCAGAACATGCCGATCAGGTCAAAGATGCCAGCGCCAAGCCGTCCAAGAAAGCCGTATTTTGAGACACCCGCCAGGCGCTCGCGGTCATTCACCAGTTCCTCACGTACATCCCAGCCTGCGCGCTTGACCAGGGCCGGCAGGAACCGGTGCATCGAGGCAAAGAATGGAAGGTCACGGAAAGCCTGTGTCCGGATCAGCTTCCAGCCGCAGCCGGTGTCTGTCGCGTCATCACGCAGGACGAAACGGCGCACGCCATTCGCAACGCGTGACTGCAGCCATTTGAACCCGGAATCATTGCGGCTGGTCCGCTTGCCCGCAATGATGCCAAGGCGTCCCGGTGCGCCGGGCGCGATAATCTCGGTCCACAGGCGCGCGGTGTCGTGCGGGTCGTTCTGGCCGTCGCCGTCAAGCAGCTGCACCCACTCGCCCCGTGCGGATTTGAGCCCGGTAAACAGGGCGGCAGATTTGCCGCGGCGCGCGACATGGTTGAACACGATCACGGTTTCCGGGTGTTTTTCACGCGCCTCTGCAAGTTCCTGGCTGGTCGCGTCACCGGAACAGTCATTGACGCAGATGATCTCGAAATCGACGCCCTTCAGCGCGGCATGGACCTCGTCGATCACCGGATGCACGTTTCCCGCTTCATTGAAGAACGGAATCAGGACGGAAAGAGCCGGTGAATTTCCCATGCGTCTTCCCGTATAGAACATGTGGGTTGAGCGCAATTTGCCGGTTCAGCCTGCACGGACAAATGCACGGAAAAAGCACGAAAACAGCCCGTCAGGTGCACACGAAGGCACGGAAGGACGAAAAGGGCGGAGCCACGACCTGTGCCGCGGCTCCGGCCGGTTGTCAGATGCGCGCAAAATCGTTGCGGGCAAGGCTGGCGACGGTATCCAGCGTGACGGTCTTGTCGTTCAGGCGGCGGCGCTGGAGTTCGGAAAGTTCGAATGGCGCGGCGTGGCCATAATTTTCCGTCCAGATGCGATCGACTTCCGGCTTGGTCAGGGCGGCGGTCACTTTCACTTCCGAAAGGTCGTCCTGATTCTCGGCGCGCCGGCCGCCGGGCAGGTAGATCGTGCCGTTTGAAAAGTCGACGGCGAAGGCGATGAGGCCCGGAATGAGGAACAAGAGCAGGCCGAGACCATCAAGGATGGCGACACTCGGATCGATCCGGCCGCCCGTCTGGCCCTTGCGCTCTGGGTAAAGAAGTGTGCCGCATCCCGACAGGGCCGTCGCCAGTACTGCAGTGGATCCGCCAATCAGCAGGCGGCGTTTTGTCATGTCCATAAGGTGGTCTCCTGTGAAACGGCCCCGACAGAATGCATGGCCGCTCGACCTCTAAACCCTCAGCACGGCCAGGGTTCCACGGCATAGCAATATTCAGGGCTCGGGATGAACGCGGAAGCCTTCCGGGAGGTCATGGCCGGCCGGGACCGTGCCCATGCTGATTATTTCCGGAAAGTAAACTGCCGCGCGCGAAATCGGCAGCCGGTCTTCGCCTGATCTTCGCCTGTTTACGCTAGAAAGGGCGCAGTTCAACTGGGGTGGCATGATGCCTGTCTCGAGCAAAACAAGCGATGTTCTGGAATCGCTAACCTTCTTCGCTTTCGTTGCGATAACAGCGCTTTGCCTGTCTTTCACCTTCTCCATGGTGGTCTACCGGCTGGGCCTGCCGGCGAATCCGAAGATGTTTGTCCTGACCAACCTGGTCGTTTCCACCTGTATCGCCATTCCTACCGCGGTGATTGCCTCGCAGCATGAATTCCGGCTTCGGCTGTATCAGCGTCGCCTTGAAGCGCTGGCGGCCACTGATCCGCTGACGGGTCTCTATAACCGGCGCTTCTTCAGGCAGGCCATGGACGAAGAGATTCAACGCATGAAACGCACGCACCAGACTGCTGGCGTGGTTGTATTCGATCTTGACCATTTCAAACGGGTCAACGACCGGTTCGGACACAAGACGGGCGATATTGTACTGACAGAAGTGGCCGCCAGCGCGTTCGCCGAACTGCGCGGACCGTTTGACCGGCTCGGACGATGGGGCGGCGAGGAGTTTGTCATCCTGCTCAGTAATGTGACGCTGGAGCAGGCCGCTTCGGTCTGCGACCGTATCCGGGCGCGCATCGAGAGCCTCGTCATCCTGCAAAAGGGCCAGGCGATATCGGTCACCGCAAGCTTTGGGGCCTGCCTGCTGGAGCCTGGCGATGATCCCGATACCGCGCTGGAAATGGCAGACGCGGCCCTGTTCGATTCCAAGAAGGCCGGGCGCAACTGCGTTACTACGCGCGGCCAGATGGAAATCGCTGCCTAGTCCTGACCCATTGTGGCCATGGCCTGGGCAACGTCCAGTTCGGCGGCCAGCCTGTCGACATATTTGACGAAGCTGCGGGCGTAAAGCGGGCGGCATTCCATCCACCATTCGCGGATGCCGGGATTGCTTAGCGATTCCCGCAGGCGCGCCTCGGAGCCTTCCCACAATTCGTCTTCAAAAATGCCGTAGCGGCGATGCGTGTGCAGCACTTCGAAGTGGCGAAAGGAGATACTGAGAAAGTTAGAGACGCGCAGGAATTCGGCTGGCGTCCAGGATTCGCGTCCCTTCTCGCGCACGATCAGTTCGGCCAGTTCGGCGCTTTCGGTAATGCGCCCGAGATTGGCCGACAGGAGCTGCGCCGAGGTCTGCGCGGCGGCCATGCGCGTCAGATGGGCATTCTGGCGCAGCTGCAGGCCGATAAAAACCAGTGTCAGCACGACGGCTCCAGATGCCATGATGTTGGCGATTGTTGCCACGGTATCGAGATTCATGCGGGCCCTCCCCCTTTTTTGTCATCAAGCGCCTGACGGGCTTGTGCGTCAACGGACGGGGTGACGAGGCGCCGGCTGTGGGCTAGATGAGCTGCATGTTTGCCACCACGCTCATCACCCTTGTGCCAGAGGCCTTTCCCGGGCCGCTCGGCGTCTCCATCCTGGAGCGGGCGCGCGAAAAGGGTGTGTGGAGCCTTGAGACCGTGGACCTGCGCACATTCGGCATTGGCAGGCACCGCAATGTCGATGATACGCCGGCCGGTGGCGGGGCGGGCATGGTGATCCGGCCGGATGTGGCGGCCAGCGCGATTGACAGCATCCCGCGTGACGGGCGTCCGCTGGTCTACCTGTCGCCACGCGGCAAACCCTTTAACCAGCAGAAAGCCCGCGACTGGGCGGCGGGTCCGGGGCTGATTTTCTTCTGTGGCCGGTTTGAGGGGCTCGACGAGCGCGTCATCGAGGGCCGGCAAATGGAAGAGGTCTCGCTTGGCGATTTTGTGCTGGCCGGGGGCGAAGTGGCGGCGATGGCCCTGATCGAGGCCGTGGTGCGTCTTTTGCCCGGTGTGGCCGGGAATGAGGCCTCGCTGATGGAGGAATCCTTCGAGCAAGGCCTGCTGGAACAGGCACAGTACACGATGCCCCGCGAATGGGAGGGCCGCCCGACGCCTGAGGTTTTGCTGTCGGGCGATCACAAGCGGATAGAAGAATGGCGCAAGAACAGCGCAAAGGCGTTGACAAAGCACCGCCGCCCCGATTTATACGCCGCTTACTCCAAGACCCCCAAATTCCAGCCGCCGGAGACTGGCGATGAACATGATTGAACAGCTTGAGGCGGAAGAACGCGTCCGCGTCCTCGGCGACAAGAAAATCCCGGCTTTCTCGCCTGGCGACACGCTTGCCGTGAACGTCAAGATCAAGGAAGGCGACCGTGAGCGCGTCCAGCGCTTTGAAGGCGTCTGCATTGCCCGTTCGGGCGGCAGCCTGAGCGAGAGCTTCACGGTTCGCAAGATCTCCTTCGGTGAAGGCGTCGAGCGGGTCTTCCCGCTGGTCTCGCCACTGATCGAGTCGATCGAAGTGAAGCGTAAGGGCCGCGTTCGCCGCGCGAAACTCTATTACCTGCGCGACCGTCGCGGTAAGTCGGCCCGTATTGCCGAACGTACCACGGGTCACGGCATCGAGGCGGTCGAGATCGCCGTTTCGAAGACCGAGCGCCGCCGCCAGAAGGACGCTGAGAAAGTGGCCCGCAAGGAAGCCGCTGCGGCTGACCGCGAGGCGGCTGCCAAGGCAAAGCTCGAGGCTGAAAAGGCCGCTGCGGCTGCCGCTGAAGCCGAAGCGAAGGCTGCTGAAGAAGCTGCCGCCGCTGCTGAAGCGCCAGAGGCGGCTCCGGAAGAATAGGCTTTTTAAAAGCCTGCAATGTCAAAAACGCCCTTGCCCCGCGGCAGGGGCGTTTTTCGTTCAGGCGGCGTTGCCTTCCGTCATGTACATCGTGAGTGCCTCGGCGAGATGGTTGAAGACAGTACGCATGCGCCGGTTGCCGCGCAGGTCTCCATGCATCGTGAGCCAGGTTTCAAGTGAAAAGGTCATTTCTTTCGGAAACAGGCGCACAAGGCGAGGATCGCGCATCGCAAGGGCGACCTGGCAAATGCCGATGCCAAGTCCGGCGCGGATGGCAGATAGCTGGGCGACGTCACTGTCGGTGCGCAGCGTGAACATTTCGCGGTGCAGCTCCAGCCCCTGGGCGCGCAGTCCCTGCACCCCGCTCGACTCATGGTCGAATCCGATGAGCGCGTGGTCTGAGAGATCATCGAGGCGGTTCGGTGTCCCACGCCTTTCCAGATAGTCGCGGCGCGCGAACATGCCGAGCGCGACATCACCGATCTTGCGTGCAATCAGCGCCCCCTGGGTCGGCCGGACCATGCGCACCGCGATATCGGCGTCCCGGCGCAGCAGGTCAGCGGTTTCATTCGACGCGACGAGTTCGAACGCGAGTTGGGGATAGTCGGCGCCGATTGCAGCCAGAATCGCTGGCAGGACTTCAATGCCGATCACTTCGCTGGCGGTAATGCGGACAGCGCCGGCCATGGCATCGTCGGGGCCAGAGGCGGCGCGCACCATCGCGGCGGCGGAGGCTTCCATAGCGAGCGCATGGGGGATCAGCGCGTCTGCTGCCTCTGTTGGGGAAAGGCCCTGTGGCGACCTGGTGAAAAGGGATGTGCCGCCGAGCGCGCTTTCGAGTTGTTCGACATGGCGCGCAATTGTTGGCTGGGTCACGCCAAGGATGCGGGCGGCCGCCGACAGGCTACCCGTTCTGTAGACGCTGAGCAGAGAGCGGCAGTGATCCCATGAGAGCGTCGCTTGATGCATTATTCTTGTTTAGCGGATATATATATTACCGCAATTTCTTTTAACCTGCAGAGGCTTTACCGCTCCACGTGCCACCACGACAGGAGATCGACATGACCTTGACACGAACAGCCCTCATCCTTGGCGCGACAGGCGGCGCCGGTTACGAAACTGCCCGCGCCTTGAGGGCGCGTGGCTGGCAGATACGCGCGATGCACCGGCGCCCGGATGCCGTTTCATGCCTGATGCCGGAGGCTGACTGGGTCGAAGGCGATGCGATGAAGGCACGGGACGTGCTGATGGCTGCGACCAATGCAGACCTGATCGTGCACGCGGTGAACCCGCCCGGATACCGCAACTGGGGCAAGCTCGTCCTACCCATGATCGATAATACGATCGCAGCCGCGCAGGCGAACGGGGCGCGGATCGTGCTGCCGGGCACGGTCTATAATTATGGCCCTGATGCGTTCCCCCTGCTCCGCGAGACCTCCGCGCAGAACCCGGTAACCCGGAAGGGCGCGATACGGGTTGAGCTGGAAGCCCGCCTCCGCCGGGCAGCTGAGGCGGGCGTGAGCGTGCTGATCGTGCGTGCCGGGGATTTCTTCGGTCCCAATACGGGTAATTCCTGGCTTGCGCAGGGCATGGTGAAGCCGGGGCAGCCGGTGCGCGCTGTCACCCATCCCGGCAAGCCGGGGGTTGGTCACGCCTGGGCCTACCTGCCGGATTTCGCGGAGACCGTTGCCCGTCTCGTCGAGAAGGAGGCCGACCTGGCTGCATTCGAGAGTTTCCATTTCAACGGGCACTGGTTGGAGGACGGACGCGAGCTGGCCGAACGGGTCCGGATCGTCGCCGGGGTGCCGGATGCGCCGATCAAGCGGTTTCCATGGGTTTTGCTGCGCCTGCTGAAGCCTTTTGTGCCCCTGTTCCGTGAAATGGCCGAGATGCAGTATCTCTGGAAGGTTCCTGTCCGGCTCGACAATATGAAACTAGTCGAGCGGCTGGGCAGCGAGCCACATACGCCTATGGACGAGGCCCTGCGCATGACGCTGGAGGGCATCAAATGCCTTGAGCCATCGGTCCTGCGTTCCCAGATTAGACGGGTTACTTCGGCGGCATGACCCGTCAGGCGCTGGTGCGGGCTTCCATCGCCCGCATCTGCCGCTATGTTGCGCCGCGACAAGCAGAATGGGTGCAGCGAATGGTCGGCAAGACACTTTATGACAAGATCTGGGACGCGCATGTCGTCCATACGGATGCAGCCTCCGGCGAGAGCCTGCTCTATATCGACCTGCATCTGATCCATGAAGTGACGACGCCGCAGGCCTTTGACGGGCTGAAACTGGCTGGCCGCAAGGTGCGCCGCACGGACCTCACGCTGGCCGTGGCTGACCATAATACGCCGACCGAGAACCAGGCGCTCGGCCTGGCCGGTGTCACGGACCCGGAAGCCCGCAACCAGCTGGAAACCCTGACGCGCAATGTTGCCGAATACGGCATCGAATATTTCCCGATGGGCGATATCCGCAATGGCATCGTGCATGTGGTCGGGCCCGAGCAGGGCCGGACCCAGCCGGGCATGACCATCGTTTGCGGCGACAGCCATACGTCCACGCATGGCGCATTTGGCGCACTGGCGCACGGCATCGGGACGTCCGAGGTTGAGCATGTGCTGGCAACGCAGACCCTGCGCGCGCGCAAGATGGGCAATATGGCCGTCGAAGTGACGGGCCAGTTGCGTGATGGTGTGACCGCCAAGGATCTCGCCCTGCACATTATCAGTCGGACCGGCACGGCCGGCGGCACGGGATATGTCATCGAGTATCGCGGCGAAGCGATCGAGGCCCTGTCAATGGAGGCCCGGATGACGCTCTGCAATCTGGCAATCGAGGGCGGCGCCCGCGCCGGACTGATCGCGCCGGACGAGAAGACGCTCGCCTATATGAAAGGACGCCCCGCCAGCCCGAAGGCCGGCGCATGGGAAGTGGCCGAAACCTACTGGAAGACACTGCGCTCCGATGACGATGCGGCATGGGACCATGTCCTGAAGATCGATGGCGCATCGGTCGAGCCGACAGTCACATGGGGCACCAGCCCGGAACAGGCGATTCCCCTGTCGGGCAAGACGCCCATACCCGGCGAGATTGCTGACCCGGTGAAGCGCGCAGCCGCCGAGCGCGCGCTCGACTATATGGGCCTCGAGCCCGGCGTGCCGATTGCCGGGACGCCGGTGCAGCGCGTGTTCATCGGGTCGTGCACCAATAGCCGGATCGAAGACCTGCGTGCGGCGGCAGACATTGCCAGGGGCCATCATGTGGCCGGCGGCGTGCGGGCCATGGTGGTACCGGGGTCCGGACTTGTGCGGGCGCAGGCAGAGGCTGAGGGGCTGGATGCGGTGTTCCTCGCAGCGGGCTTTGAGTGGCGCGAGCCGGGCTGTTCCATGTGCCTCGGCATGAACCCGGATATCTTGTCGCCGGGCGAGCGGTGTGCGTCGACCTCGAACCGCAATTTTGAAGGCCGCCAGGGCCGCGGCGGGCGAACGCATCTGATGAGCCCCGCGCTCGCTGCGCAGGCCGCCATTACGGGCGTGATCGGGTAATCCCATCTTGGCGGGGCCGATCCGGTCCTGTTTGGCGCCAACGGGCCGGACATCACCTGGGCGGGAAGCGAAAGAAGGAATTCTTGATGCTTCCTGACGTCAACGTGTATTTGATACAGCAGCCATAGGCGTTCCTGAAAGGACCCCGCGACATGACACGCTACACACTTCACGGCCTTTACGCCTCGGGGCCGACCTACAAGGTCGGGCTGATGCTGCATCTCACCGGCACGCCTTTCGACTATGAGCATGTCGACCTGCAGAGCGGTGCCCACAAGGCGGACGCCTTTCTCGCCAAGAACCGTTACGGTCAGGTTCCGGTTCTGGACGACCATGAGAAGGACATGTGCCTGTGCCAGTCCTCCGTCATCCTGGACTATCTGGCCGATGAGACGGGCCAGTTTGGCGGCAAGGACCGCGCCGAGCGGCTGCGCGCCCGCGAATGGCAGTTCTGGGGAGCGGGGCAGTTATCCGCCGGGGTCTACCGCACCCGCGCGCTGAAACTTGGCTTCTTCAGTTTCCCGGAACAGGTTGCCGAGGCAAACCACAAGGCGGCCACAGGCGCGCTGAAGGAGCTGAACGGCCTGCTGGAGGATCGTGACTGGCTGGTCGGGCGCGGAGCGACCATTGCCGACATCGATATTTACGGGATTGCCGCCTATGCGCCGCAAGCGCAGATCGACCTTGGCACCTACCCGCACGTGCGTCGCTGGATGGGCCGTGTCGAGGCGATGCCTGGCTTCAGGAACGTGGATACTGCCCTGCCTCAGGCGAGCAAGGCGGCATGATAACCGGGCTGGACCATATCGTTCTGGTCTGCCCGGAGATCGTAACGGGCACGGCGGTGTATTCCGCCCTGCTTGGCCGGGCGCCCGACTGGCAGTCCGTGCCCGGAGATGGCGCGGCGACGGCGCTTTTCAGGGTCAACAATACGGCGCTCGAACTGATGGCGCCGCATGGCGATGGCCCGGTCGGCGAGCGCCTTGGAGAGATCATCACGGATGACGGCCCGGGCCTGAAAAGCCTCGCGTTCGGGACGCAGGATATCGAGCACGCCCATCACCGGCTGACCCGGCGCGGGCTGAAGCCGCACGAGATCATTCCGGGCGAGAGCCGGAGCGAAATCAGCGGTGGGATGCGTAGCTGGCGGCGATTTCGCTGCGCGGACGCGGAAACGGCCGGTATCAAGACCTTCCTCATCGAGCATGTGTCGGGCGCGCCGGAGCCGCTGGATGCGCCTGGCGGGGCGGTTGCCAGCCTTGATCATATTGTCATCAACACGCCGAACCCTGACCGCGCGGCGGCGCTCTATGGCGCGCGCCTCGGGCTCGACCTTGCGCTCGATCGGACGGCGCCGGAGTGGAAAACCCGGTTCCTGTTCTTCCGGACCGGCGGGCTGACACTTGAAGTGATTAACCGGCTGGGCGAAGATCATGATGCCAGCGCCAATGACTCGATCTGGGGCCTGACCTGGGAAGTCGCAGACCTCGAGGCGGCCCATGAGCGTTTGCTGGATGGCGGTTTTGACGTCTCGGAACTGCGCACGGGCCGCAAGCCGGGCAGCCGCGTGTTCACAATTCGCAACGGCACCCTGAACGTGCCGACCCTGTTCATTTCCCATGACCCGAAATAGAATGACCTCATGACACCCTTTCAAACCCTCACCGGCACCGCAGCGCCCCTTCTGGAGAAGGGCAAGCTGATGTCGAATGTCGACACCGACATGATCATTCCGAAGCAATTCCTGAAGACCACGACCCGGACGGGCCTGTCCAAAGGCCTGTTCCATGAGTTGAAAACCAGGGCAGATGGCTCGGAAAACCCCGATTTCGTGCTTAACAAGCCGGCCTATGCCAAAGCAGGTATCCTGATTGCGGGAGAGAATTTCGGCTGCGGATCGTCACGCGAGCACGCGCCCTGGGCGCTACTGGACCAGGGCATCACTTGCGTGATCGCGCCGAGCTTTGCCGATATCTTCCACAATAACTGCTACAAGAATGGCATTCTGCCAGTCCGCCTGCCGGTGGAAGTGTGCGAGCAGCTGGCGGCGCTGGCCGGCGGGGCGAACCATGTCTTCACGGTCGATCTGGCGACACAGACACTGACCACGCCCGATGGCGTGACGCATGCCTTCGATGTCGATCCCGGCCGCAAGTCGAACCTGATGGCGGGCCTGGACGAAATTGGCGCCTCGCTGAAAGTGGCCGGCGAGATCAGTGAATTTGAACACAAGCGGCGCCTGATGACGCCCTGGCTGGAGCCGGCAGATTGAACATGCAGGAGACGCACACGATGGCGCGATGGAAAATGGCGATCGCTGTTATCGCCTGCCTGCCCTTGCTGGCTGCCTGTCATACAGATCCGTTCAGCATCAAGCCTGAGACAAATGCGACCGTGCCAAAAAAGGCGCCGGCTGCGGACCCGCAGGCTGAGCCGTCTGACGCGTCAGAGTCTGAAAGCCCGGCACAATGATCCTGATTGAAGGCACAGTGCGGGTGCCGCCAGGCAATGTCGTGGCGGCCAGGCCTGCCATGGAGCAGATGGTCCGCGCCAGCCGGGCGGAAGCGGGCTGCCTTGATTATGCCTACAGCGTCGACCTGATGGATCCGGGCCTGATCCGGGTTACCGAACGCTGGGAAAGTCGCGCGGCGCTGGACGCCCATTTCAAGACGGCGCACATGGCAACATGGCGGTCTTTCTTTCCGATTCTGGGAATCACTGACCGATCCTTGCGCCTTTACGAGGCCGAACCGGAATCGATCTGAGCAGCCCGGCGGCAAATGGGCGGATCACGCACACACCTGTTGCCCGCAGGGAAAAGGTTTCCTATGAAACTCGCAATCAAATTGAAGGAATTGCAGAATGAAGCGTACCTACCTGATGGGCCTGGCGGCCCTGTCTTTCGTGGTTCTTGCGGCATGCCAGAGTGCGCCTGCGGCGACGGAGACGGCAGCTGCAACCCCAGCCGCGCCTGTTGCGGCTGCGGATGAAGCGGCTACACTGGCAGCGGCCGGGACGACAGACGCTGCCGCGGCAGACACAGACATTGTGTGCCGTTCGATGAAGGTGACGGGCACCCGTTTTGCCAAGCGTGAATGCAAGACGGTCACGGCATGGAATGAATACGATACCTACACGAACCAGAACGCCAAAGAGGCAACGGAAAAGTTCCAGCGCCTGAATACGGGCGGTTCGGTCAGCACGAATTAAGGCAATCGAGACGCCGGAAATGAAGCGGCAAAGGAAATCAGACATGAAGTATCTCATAGCATCCGTTTCGGCCCTCATGATCGCAGGGTGCCAGGCTGCGCCGGTTGCGCCGCAGGCGGCCGTTCCGGCCGTTGCACCTGAAGACGGAGAGCACTTCCAGGTCGCCGGCGTCGATGAAGACATTGTCTGCCGTTCGATGAAGGTAACGGGTACCCGCTTTGCCAAGCGAGAGTGCAAGACCGTTTCGGCCTGGGTCGAATATGACAAATACACCAACCAGAATGCCAAGGAATCGACTGACAATTTCCAGCGGCTGAATACTGGCTGCTCCACGACAGGAACCTGCTAAATCTTACAGGCCTTGCAGAATCCAGGCCCGGCACCAGGAAGGAGATCGGTAATGAGGCACCATATAGCTGTTCTCGCGGCAGGAATTGTTCTCACCGCCTGTACATCTTTTCAGCATGAGGAGATGACTCTTGAAGAGGGCGCGAAGCAGGAATGCCGTACGATCACCGAGTCAGGCACAATCTTGCCGAAGAGAATATGCTACAACAGGGCGACTTGGGCGGTGATTGACGAGCGGAACAAAACTGCCGCCGCCAAAACCATGGATGACATGCGTTCGCGCCGGGGCTATATGGACCCTCCGTCGACAATGAGTGACTAGATAATCCATGAATCAGACAGTCCTGTTGCTTCCCGGGGATGGCATTGGTCCGGAAGTCATGGCGCAGGCGCGCCGCGTGGCTGAACTCGTGGCGCCTGACCTGAAGTTCGAGACCGGGCTCGTGGGCGGGGCATCCTATGACATGCACGGAGCGCCGCTGACCGAGGCCACGCTTGGGCAGGCCCGCAAGGCCGATGCCGTTCTGCTCGGCGCCGTGGGCGGCCCCAAATGGACTGACGTGGCCCGCGACAAACGCCCCGAAGCCGGCCTGCTCGCCATCCGGAAGGGGCTTGATGTCTTCGCCAACCTGCGCCCTGCCTATTGTTTCCCGGCCCTTGTCGACGCCTCCAGCCTGAAGCGGGAAATCATCGAGGGTCTGGACCTGATGATCGTGCGAGAACTGACGGGCGACGTCTATTTCGGCCAGCCGCGGGGCATTGATACCGATGGAAACGGCCATCGCCGCGGCTATGACACGGCGCTCTATACGCATCCTGAAATCGAGCGCGTGACGCGCGTGGCGTTCGACATTGCACGCGGCCGCTCGGGCAAGGTGTGCTCCGTCGAGAAATCCAATGTCATGGAATCCGGCCTGTTCTGGCGTCAGGAAGTGACGCTGGCTCATGCCGAATTCGGTGGCGGCATTGACCTCACCCACATGTATGCCGACGCCTGCGCGATGGAACTGGTGCGCGCGCCGAAACAGTTTGACGTCATCCTTGCGGGCAACCTGTTCGGTGACATTCTGTCGGATGAGGCCTCCATGCTGACCGGTTCGATCGGCATGCTGCCATCGGCCTCGCTCGGCGGCCCCGGAACGCCCGGCCTGTATGAGCCCGTCCACGGGTCAGCGCCCGATATTGCCGGACAGGGCATTGCCAACCCGTGTGCCATGATCCTGTCGCTGGAAATGGCTCTGCGCTGGTCGCTGGGCCGTGAAAAGGTGGCGGACGCCCTGTTCGCGGCCGTCGGCAAGGCGCTCGACCAGGGCGCGCGGACCAGGGATCTTGGCGGCGATCTCGGCACGAAGGCCATGGCCGACGCGATTATCGCCGCGCTCTGACCTCTCGACAGGTTTGTCAGGCTGCAGGGCTTGTGGCACGTTTCTCCAAAAACAATCGGAGGAAACGTCAATGACCTATGCAGGCAACCGTCTTGTGCATGATGCCGACAGCCACTTGATGGAATCAAGCGACTGTCTCGATCCGTATTTCGACGCGAAGCTGCTGGCGCGCTATCACGATCTTCCGGCCTACAAATGGAAGAAATCCTTCGACAATTTCGTCAATGGCAAACTCGGCGCCCATGATGACCCGGCTTTCCGGTCAGGCCTTGCCGAGAACATCCTGCTACGGAAGAATTACGAAGCGCACGGCGCCTTCCGCGCGGCCGACCGGCCCGAAGCGCTCGACCTTCTGGGCTTTGCCAGCCAGCTCGTGTTCACGACCTTCTGCCTTGGCAATTTCGGCCTCGATCAGGGCGATGACATGGAGTTGTGCTATGCGGCCGCAGAGGCCCATAACCGGATGATGACGGATTTCTGTTCGGTCGACCGCCGCCTGCTGGCGACGGCGTACATTCCGCTGGAAGACATCGACCGGGCGATCATGACCGCTCGCAATGCCATTCAGATGGGGGCGACGGCGCTGATGGTGCCATCGAAATGCCCGCAGAAGCATGCGCCGAGCCATGTCGGACTCGATCCGGTCTGGGCGATGGCTGAGGAGGCGGGTCTGCCGATCCTGTTCCATGTCGGCGGTGAGGACAAGCTGAACCCGGTCTACAAGGAAAACGGCCTGCCGCCGGTGCCGGACTTCCATGGCGGCGACGACAATTTCACCTCGGTCAGCTATATGCCTATCCCTAACGCGGCGATGCAGACGCTGGCGACGATGATTTTCGATGGCGTGTTCGACCGGTTCCCGCGCCTGAAATTCGGCGCGATTGAACTCGGCGCGGCCTGGGTGCCGGGATGGATGCGATCCATGGATTCGGCGGCGCACGCCTTCATGCGCAACGAGACGCGCCTGCAGAGCCTGTCTGCGAAACCGTCGGAGATCGTTCGACGCCAGTTCCGCGCAGCGCCCTATCCACACGAGGATGCGGGATGGATCATCGCCAATGCGGGCGAGGAGATCTGCATGTTCTCGTCGGATTACCCGCACGTCGAAGGCGGGCGCAATCCGCTGAAACGGTTCGATGAGAGCCTTAAGGGGACGTCTTCCCGCGCGGTAGAGGCCTTCTATTCCGGCAATTTCATCGACCTGATGGGCGAGGGGCTGGCAGCTGACCTGCGCGTATCCCAACTTGCCCGAACTGCCTGACATCTGTATTCGGACATCTGCGGGTAGGGGGCGGAAACATGACAGGGCAAGACGCATCTGATGCGAAAGAGGCCGTGCTGCTCCAGCGCCGAACGCGTATCGAATACATGGCGCTCATCGCTGAAATCGTGAGCGCGATCGCCGTTGTCATTTCGCTTGTGTTCGTGGGCTTTCAATTGCGCAGTGGAAATACCGTGATGCTGCGCAACGAAGCCAACGCTACGATGGAGCAATGGACCAACTTTCGTTCGTCCATTTATGCCGACCGTGAAACGGCCATGATGTTTCAAGAAGGAATGGATGCGACGCCGCCGCTTGATCCTGCGGACCGGCTGCGCTTCCTCTATGTCATGCGAGAGCATGCATGGGCGACGTTCCAGATATGGGATAGGGCGAGACTCGGCCTGGTGCCCATTGCGAACTTCGAGCAGGGCGCGGCGCCCGATTTTCTGCGCGTGATCTGCACACAAGGCGGGGCCATCGCCTGGGCAGAGATCAGGCGCGAATTGCCGCCCGCCTATGTCGCGGATATGGAACGGATCGCCATGTCTTATGTGGAAACTCACGAAGTGAGATGTGTTCCGGAGTGACCCTGAAGCCGGTTCAGCTGTAATCCGCGATCCGGCAGAGCAGGTTACCGCGGAATTCGAAGAAGCTCGCGCCCCGGATCTTCACGGTTTCGCCGGCACGTACGCCATTGGGCAGGTCGACAGCCGCCTTGCCCTCGAATTCGATCTCGGCCGCGGCCTTTCCGGCACCGGTCACGACATTGACAAGCCGCTGACGGCGATAGGAGAAGGCATTCCCGGACAGGTCTGCCACCTGACGCATCATGTCCTTGCCGTCCAGGCGCATGGATTGGCCGGTGTTCGAGATATTTTCGAACACGACGTCATCAGTTACGCACCCGATCATTCCATCAATGTCGCGGGCGTTGTAACTGGCGATGTAGCGGGCAATCACTTCATCAAGCACGAACAGGCCTCCCAGGGTTCAGGACAAGATTGGTCCTGCCTTACACATAACACGATGGCAACAGGCTTTGCACATGGCATAAAGATGCGCCATAAGCCTGCGGATTACAGGATGGAGCTTTAAATATCATGGCCATGCGGATTGCAGTTGTCGGCGCAACAGGGAATGTCGGGCGCGAGCTCCTCAACATTCTGGACGAGCGCCTGTTCCCCGCCGATGAAGTCTTTGCAGTCGCCTCGCGGCGCTCGATTGGCAAGGAAGTCAGCTATGGTGACAGGACGCTGAAGTGCCATGACCTCGAGAATTTCGATTTTACCCGGGTTGACCTGGTCCTCATGTCTGCCGGCGGCACGATCTCGAAGCAGTGGGCGCCGAAGATCGCGGCAGCCGGAGCGATCGTGATCGACAATTCGTCGGCCTGGCGCATGGACAAGGACGTGCCGCTGGTTGTGCCGGAAGTGAATGCCGACGCTGTCATGGGCTATGCGGCCAGGAACATTATCGCCAACCCGAACTGCTCAACGGCGCAGCTGGTCGTCGCCCTGAAGCCGATCCATGACGCGGTCGGCATTACGCGCGTCGTGGTTGCGACCTATCAGTCCGTGTCCGGCGCGGGCAAGGATGGCATGGATGAACTCTGGAATCAGACCAAGGGCATCTTCGTCAATGACGAGCCGACGCCGCAGGTCTTCCAGAAGGAAATCGCCTTCAACGTGATCCCGCAGATCGACGTGTTCATGGAAGATGGGTTCACCAAGGAAGAGTGGAAAATGCGCGAGGAGACGAAGAAGATCCTCGATCCGTCCATCGAGCTGGTGGCGACGTGCGTGCGCGTTCCCGTTTTTGTCGGGCACTCCGAAGCCGTGCACATTGAACTGGCCGGCCCGATGAGCGCCGCAGAGGCCAAGAAGCTCCTGCGCGAAAGCCCAGGCATCATGCTGGTCGATGACCCGAAGGAAGAGCTCTACATCACGCCGAAGGAATGCGTGGGTGACTGGGCGACTTTCATCAGCCGCGTCCGCAAGGACCCGACTGTCGAGAACGGCCTCGCCTTCTGGTGTGTTTCGGACAATCTTCGCAAGGGCGCTGCGCTCAATGCGATCCAGATTGCCGAAGAGCTGTTGAACCGCGGTGTTCTGAAACCGGAAAAGCAGGCCGTAACGACCGGCTGAAATCGCTTGTGTCCAGGCGTGAAGAAAACCTGATCCCTGCATGAGCAAGTTTTGGGTGGCGTGCGGGTTCGGCTGCGCCTACATCGCACGCCATGAGCACATCATCCCCCCTGCGCCTCGGATTTCCTGCTGCCCTCGGCGCCTATTTCATCTGGGGGTCGCTGCCGCTCTATATCCGCGCGATGGATCATATCGGCGCGGTCGAGTTCCTCGCGCACCGGATCATCTGGTCCGTGCCGACGGCGATCCTCCTGATCGCGCTGGCAGCGAACTGGCGCGATATCCGGTCAGCCTTCCAGTGGCGGAACCTCAAATGGCTTGCGCTCTCGGGCCTGCTGATCGGCGTCAACTGGCTGATCTACATCTGGGCAGTGAACCAGGGCCGCACGATGGAAGCCTCGCTCGGCTATTACATCAACCCGCTGGTCAACGTGCTGCTCGGCATGCTGATTTTTTCCGAACGCCTGCGGCCGGCGCAATGGGGCGCCGTTGTGGTGGCCGCGATCGGAGTTGGCGTGATGGCAATCGCCTTCGGCCACATCCCGTGGGTGGCTCTGGGCCTCTGCTTCACATTCGCCTTCTACTCGGTCATCCGCAAGAAGGTCGCGATTGACAGCCGTGCCGGATTCCTGGTCGAGGTTGTCGTGCTGACGCCTTTGGCGCTGGCCTGGTTCAGCTGGTTCCTGCAGCAGCCGGAGGGCCGCGTCATGGGCACGGGCGGCTGGGATGTGCTCCTGCTGATGGCGGCTGGACCGATCACGGCCACGCCCCTGATCCTGTTCGGGCTGGCGGCCAAGCGCCTCAAGCTCTCAACTGTCGGCATGATGCAGTATATCGGCCCGACGCTGCAATTCCTGATCGCGACCCTGATTTTCCGTGAAACCTTTGGCTGGACGCATGCCATTGCTTTCGGCTGTATCTGGGCTGCGCTCGCAATCTACACGACCGACAGCCTGCTCGGCGAAGCCAGGGCGCGGCGCCTGGCGCGCACGGCGAGGCCCGCCTGAAACAAAAAAGCCCCGCCGGCCAGGGGGCGCGACAGGGCAGGAATTGCATAGATGGGGACCAACGGGTCCGCGCCTCATCCTGCAATAGATGTGCCAGAATACGCTAATGCGTCCGGCCCGTTGAAATGCCGATCCATATGGCAATTCCCACCAATGCAATGGCAAATCCAAGCCTGGCGGGCAGCGATGTGCGCCAATTTTCAAGGACTGCGCCGAGGCGGGCACCAAGCAGAACAATGCCGACATGTACCAGAATGGCCAGGGCGAGATGGATGAGGCCAAGGAGGAGTATCTGAATCCAGATTGCGCCTTGCGCCGGATCCGCAAACTGGCCGACAACCAGCAGATAGAAGACCAGCGCCTTCGGGTTCAGGAGATTGGCCACCAGGCCCCGATAGAAACCGGCGCGCCCGTCGCCGCGCACTGCCGATGCCGACCCGGCATCGGAATAGGCTTCCCAGGCGAGATAAAGCATGAAGGCAACCCCCGCCCAGCGCAGGGACTCGTACACGATCGGGGAAGCGGCGAGCAGCGTTGACAGACCCGTAGCCGCAGCGACCAGCTGAACGAGCAGGCCCAGCGTCACGCCGGCAACCGCCATCAGGCCGGCGCGCCGCCCGGACCTGGCAGACAGGGCGGCCAGCCAGCCCATGTTGGGACCGGGGGTCAGCTCAACCACAGCCATGGCGATCAGGAATGCAGGCCAGTCGACTTGGCCCAGCATGTCAGAGGCAGCCGTAAACGGCATTGACCAGCCGAACGGCGCGCGGATCGCCAACGAGAACATTCGATTGCCTGTTCATCACATAGGCGCAGGTCAGGCGCCGGTCCCTGTCTGCAATCGCCATCGAGCCGCCCCATCCGCAATGACCGACGGTTTCGGTATTCGGCCCGAACAGGCCATGGGAATTGCGCATGATGCCGGCCCCGAAACTGGTCGACATGTTCAGGACGAGGTCGGGCCCATCCACACGGGCGCAGGTCAGTGCATCAAATGCCTGCTCAGGCATCAGGGGCATGCCTGCCAAAGTGCCGCCATGGGCATAGGCATCATACAGTGCGGCGATGCTGGCAGCGGTGCCATGGCCGTTTGCAGATGGGATTTCAATCTCGCGCCAGATTGCGCCGCCCCGGTTCGGGGACGACCATTTGGTGCCAAAGGCCGCGCGTTTCGGCTCGGTCATGTCACCCAGCTCCGGCAGGGCGGACGGCCGGCGAATGTCGGCGCAGCGTGCGTGCTCGCTGGCTGGCAGCCCGATATAAAAGTCGATTCCCTTCGGCGCGCAGACCTTATCGCGCAACCACGTGCCCAGCGTCATGCCGCTGATGCGGCGCGCGAGTTCTCCGACCAGATAGCCCCAAGTCAGCGGATGATAGCCATGGGCGCTTGCGGGCGGCCAGAGGGGGGCGAGCGCGGCGATGGCGGCGGCGCATGCGGATGGATCAAGCCAGAGGTCTGGATCAATTTCGTCCATGAAGCCCGGCAGGCCAGCCTGATGGCTGGTCAGTTCGCCAATCGTCACGGCGTCTTTGCCATTGGCGGCAAATTCGGGCCAGATCTCTGCGACCCGCGTTTCGTAACCTGCTTGCAGGTCTGCAACGAGGGCGGCGAGCACGAGCGCGGAAATACCTTTCGTGGTCGAATAGACAGGCACCAGCGTGCGGGCGTCCCATTCCCGCGTCTTCTGCCTGTCGGCCCAGCCGCCCAGCAGATCCACAATAACCTCTCCGTCCAGCATGACGGCGAATCCCGCGCCCAGCTCACCATCATCACGGAAATTGGCGGCGAACGCATCGCGGACGGGCTCGAACCCCGCTGAAGTGTGTCCGGTCACCGGTAAGTCTGGCATGGCGGTCCCTTGGTCATCTTGATTTCTTTGAACAATGAGGCCACCCCTTCCCCAATCACAAGTCAACCGTCAAGGACCGCCCCATGTCAGCCAACGCCCATCGCCCACGCCGCTCCTGCCTCTACATGCCGGGCGCGAATACACGGGCGCTTGAAAAGGCGAAGACGCTGGGTGCGGACACATTGATTTTTGATCTCGAAGATGCGGTGGCGCCAGACGCCAAGACCGAGGCGCGCGCGGCCATTCAGGCGGCCGTCGAGGGGGGCGGTTACGATCCCCGAGAGATCGTCGTGCGAATCAATGGCCTCGACACTGAATGGGGCGCTGATGATCTGAAAATGGCGGCAAAAGCCGGCGCAGACGCCATTCTGGTGCCAAAAGTTGTCTCCGGCGCCGATATTGACCGGATCGACACAGCGTTAACCGCGGCCGGTGCGTCGCCCGACATGGGACTCTGGGTGATGATCGAAATGCCGCTCGCCATCCTGAATATCCAGGAGATCGCCGAAGCGGCCCATCGCACCCGCCTCATCACCTTCGTCATGGGAACGAATGACCTCGCCAAGGAATACCGGGCCCGTCCGACGCCCGACAGGCTGGCCTTCCAGACCGCGCTGGGCCTCAGCATCGCTGCGGCGCGCGCCTATGGCCTGGTGGCCATTGACGGCGTGTTCAACGATATCAAGGACGAACACGGCCTGATGGATGAATGCGAGCAGGGCCGCACGCTCGGTTTTGACGGCAAGACGCTGATCCACCCGTCACAACTTGAAACGGCCAATCGCATCTTCGCGCCCAGTGCGCATGAGGTTGAACAGGCCAAGGCCGTAATCGACGCCTTCGCTGACCCTGACAATGCCGGCAAGGGCGTGTTGAAAGTGAACGGGAAGATGACCGAACTGCTCCATCTCGAAGAGGCGCATCGCACCGTGGCAATGGATGAGGCCATCAAGGCCTTCGAGGCGGCCTGATCATGACTTATATCCTGCTCCACCATTCCGGCTGCAGCACGTCCCGCAAGGGCCTGGCGCTGCTTGAGGCCAATGGAATCAAACCTGTCGTGCGCAAATACATGAATGCGTCAGAGCAGCTGAGCCTCGCGGAACTCAAGGATATCGCCAAAAAGCTGGGCAATGTCAGTCCGCGTGCCTTTCTGCGGGAGAAGAATGCGGCCGAGGCTGGCCTGCCGGCATCTTCAGGCGATGACGCCGTGTTTGCGGCGATGGCCGAAAATCCGAAAATCATCCAGCGCCCGATTGGCATCAAGGGAGAGAATGCTGCGCTTGGGCGTCCGGTCGAACGCCTTCTGGATATTACCTGACCGCGCGAATTGACTGCTGAATTCCTCACTATTGGCCGGATTCGATGAAATTTGATCGATTCCGGCGACGGAAAATCAGCCTTGCTGCGCCAGTATGCGCGCATGACCGCTTTACTGATCACCCTCGCTGCCCTTCTGATCGCCTTTGCGGGCTTCTGCATGTTTGGACTGCCCTACATGCTGATGGGCCCGCGCATGTTCGACCAGTTCGTCGAGCGCCGCGAACAGCAGGTCATGGCCGCCGGTCTCGTGGCTGCGGCGATTTCGCTCGTTCTCGCACCTTTTGTCTCTCCCGGCTTGATTTCGGATGCCAGCCAAGCGCAGGTGTTCGCCGAAACCCTGACCGGCTTCATCGGACGCGGCTGACCCGCCTGGCCTGTCTGCTGAAGCCTCAATAAGACGAGGTGGCAGATGGCAAGCGCACAGAAATCGAACCCCGGAAACTATTTCGAGGACTTCCATGTCGGCATGGACATCGTCCATGCGACGCCGCAAACGCTGACCGAAGGGGATATTGCCCTCTACCGTGCGATGACCGGCAACCGGTTTGCCCAGTATTCCTCGGCTGAATTTGCGAAGGCGGCCGGCCTGCCGGGCCTCGCGATTGACCCCCTTCACGCGTTCCATGTCGTCTTCGGCAAGTCCGTTCCGGACATCTCGCTGAACGCGGTGGCCAATCTCGGATACGCGGATGGCCGTTTCTTCCTGCCGGTCATGCCGGGCGACACGCTGAACACTGTTTCGAAGGTGATTGGCATCAAGGAGAATTCAAACGGCAAAACCGGCGTTGTCTGGGTCCGGACAACGGGCACAAACCAGCGCGCCGAGCCGGTCATGTCCTTCGTGCGCTGGGTCATGGTGAACAAGTACGAGATGGACAATCCGGCCCCGGAAGCGGTGGTGCCAGACCTGCCGGCCGCCGTGCCTGCATCCGAATTGTCAGGTTTTCCCGACATGAAGACATGGGATATGGCGCTTTCGGGCAGTCCCTACACCTATGACGACTATGCCGTGGGCGAGAAGATCAACCATGTCGACGGGATGACGGTTGAAGAGGCCGAACATCAGATCGCCACCCGCCTCTACCAGAACACGGCCAAGGTACACTTTGATGCGCACGGCCAGAAGGACAGCCGCTTCGGCAAGCGTCTCATCTATGGCGGAGTGGTGATATCGATCGCCCGCTCACTGGCCTTCAATGGCCTTGCCAATGCGGGGCAGATGCTCGCAATCAATGCTGGCAGTCATGTCAGCCCGCTGTTTGCGGGTGACACGATCTATGCGTGGAGCGAAGTGCTGGACAAGGCGACGCTATCGGACACGTGCGGCGCGCTGCGCCTGCGCCTTGTTGCGGTAAAGGACCAGGACCCGGGCGCGTTCGCCTACAAGGGCGATGACGGCAAATATGCTGGCGGTGTCCTTCTGGACTTCGACTACTGGGCCGCGATTCCGCGACGCTGATCGATCAGCGCTTCCGTCCGCTCGCGCCATGCCTATATAGTCGGGCATGAGCGGATACGGCCCCTTTGACGGATTTACCATTGTGGCCATGGCGCTGGCGGTGGTCCTGTCTGCGCTGGTCAGCCTGATCGGGACGTCGGCCCGCAAGCGCACGATTTCGCTCGGGGAGGCCCGCGCCGAAGATCTCGCCGAAATGACGGGCATTCTCGACCCGAAACACCTGCTCGCGGAATTCGGCCCGCCTGACATGGGCCGCGTCTGGCGGACCGTGACCCTGTTTGACGTTCGCCGCGCCCGCCAGCCGCAGGGATGGCTCATGTCCAGCGATCTGGTCGATTATGGCTGCGCCGCCATTGCCGTGCTTGCCCTGTTCGTTTCCCACCCGCTCGTGCAGGGCGCATTGGTGTTCGCCCTCTGCGTGCAGGTCGGCGGATGGGTGGTCGCCACCCGCCTGCCGAAATAGCCCTCAAAACTCGCGCTTTGACGCCACCAGAAAACGGAATACACACGCCAAATGAAAGTCTGGAAGATGAATGGTGCCGGCAATGCGTTTGCCGTGTTTGATGCCCGCTCGACGCCCTTCGCGCCGACGGTGGAGCAGGTGCGCCAGATCGCAGCCGATCTGCAGGCTGACCAGGTCATCGCGCTCGAACGCGACGCGACAAAAGACGTATTCATGCGCATCTGGAATGCCGATGGCAGCGAAGTGGCCGCTTGCGGGAACGGTGCGCGCGCCGTGGCGCATCTCATCCTTGAGGAAACCGGCAAGCCAATGGTCACGATCCAGACCGAAGCCGACATGCTGAAAGGCTTTAAGGCGCTGGGAGGGCTTGTGACGGTCGACATGGGCTCGCCGCTGATGGGCTGGGAAGACATTCCGCTGGCCGAGAAGATGGATGTGCGCGGCGTCGACGTGAAGATCGGCCCGATGGACAAGCCCTACCTGTCCCGTCCGGCCGTTGTGTCCATGGGCAATCCGCACGCCGTGTTCTTCGTCAAGAATGTCGACGATTTCGACATCCCTGCGCTCGGTCCACTGGTCGAATGGCACCCGCTGTTTCCGGAAGGCACGAATGTTGGCTTCGCGCAGGTCATCGACCGGGAACATATCCGGCTGCGCGTCTGGGAACGCGGGGCTGGCCTGACCAAGGCCTGCGGCACCGGCGCCTGCGCTGCCCTTGTCTGTGCGGCCCGTGCCGGGCTGACGGAACGCACGGCCAAGCTGATTCTGGATGGCGGCGAATTGCTGATCGACTGGCGCGACAGTGATGACCATGTCTACATGACAGGCCCTGTCGAAATGGAATTCGAGACGGTGATCTGAAGCTGACTGGCGCTTGCGGCTTGATTCTCGGCCCGGACGGCGCGATGTGGCCTCTGGAAACCCGCCATGACTGACACGACCAAGCCTTCCAGCCCGACACTGATCACGCTCGGATGCCGCCTGAACACCTATGAATCGGAGGTGATGCGCAATCATGCCACCGAAGCAGGTCTGGGCGACGCGGTCATTATCAATACATGCGCCGTGACATCGGAAGCGGTGCGCTCTGCCCGGCAGGCGATCCGCCGCGCAGCGAAGGACCATCCCGGCGCGCCCATCCTGGTGACCGGATGCGCCGCCCAGGTCGATCCGGCCATGTTCGCGGCGATGCCCGAAGTCACCCGCGTCATCGGCAATCATGAGAAGATGCAGGCCGGGACCTGGAAACCGGACAGTTTGCTGACCGGCCACGAGAAAGTGCGCGTCAATGACATCATGGCCGTGCGCGAAACCGCAGTACACCTGATCGACGGTCTTGACGGCCGGGCACGCGCCTATGTCCAGGTTCAGAATGGCTGTGACCATCGCTGCACGTTCTGCATCATCCCATATGGGCGCGGCAATTCCCGCTCTGTCCCGGCCGGTGAAGTCGTGGCGCAGGTGCGCCATCTTGTCGAGACCGGGCATCATGAAGTCGTGCTCACGGGCGTTGACCTTACCAGCTGGGGGGCCGACCTGCCTGGCACGCCCCAGCTCGGCAATCTGGTTCAGCGAATCCTGAAACTGGTGCCGGGGCTCGCGCAGCTGCGCATCTCGTCGATTGATGCCATCGAGATCGATGATGCCCTTGTCGAGGCCCTCTCCGACCCCCGCCTTGCCCCTTACATGCACCTTTCATTGCAGCATGGGGATGACCTGATCCTCAAGCGCATGAAGCGCCGACACTCCCGCGCCGATGCCATCGCCCTGACGCATCGCCTGCGCGATTCGCGCCCCGATATCGCCTTTGGCGCAGACCTGATCGCTGGTTTCCCAACCGAAACCGAGGCGCATTTCGATAATTCACTGCGGCTGGTTGAGGAGTGCAGCATCGCCTTCCTGCATGCCTTCCCTTACAGCCCGCGGCCCGGCACGCCGGCGGCGCGTATGCCCCAGCTCGACAAGGCGGTTATCAAGGCCCGCGCTGCGCGCCTTCGCGCCGCCGGCGAAGCAGCCCTTGCTGCGCATCTCGCGCGCCATGTCGGCACGACAGCCGATGCGCTGGTCGAGCGCGGCGCATCCGCGCGCCTGGCTGACTTCACGCCTGTGCAGCTGGAAGGCAATCTCCCGCCTGCTGGACGTGTGGCGCGTACCCATATAACCGGGCACAACAAGACGCATCTGGTTGGGACGCTCGCATGATCCTGTGGTTCGGGAAAAAGAAGAAGCAGGACGAGGCCAGGGCCGCTGGCGCGGCGATGGTCGCGCCGGAACTGTCGGCTGACGAGATTGCGGCCCGCGAGGCTGAAACCGCCACTAAACAGGCCGAAAAGGCCGAAATTGAGCGCGTCGTCGCCGAAGCCAACAAGGCGTGGGAAGAACGTCAGGTCCGCGAAGCGGCTGAAGCCGAGGCGGAAGCCCGACGCCTCGACGATGAAGCCCGCCGGGCTGAAACAGCCCGGGCCGAAGCGCTCTCCCGCGCCGATGAATCCGAGGCCCGGCGGCTGGAAGCCGAGGCCGAGGCGGCCCGCCTGGCCCGCGAAGAACGCGAAGCGGCGCGCGCCAAGGCGGCTGGCGAACTGAAACTGCTTGAAGACCGGCGCGAGGCCGCCCGGCTGCGTGAAGAACGCGAGGCAGCGGCCCGTGCGGCGCTCGAGGCAGAGGCAAATGATCCCGGCTTTGTGGCCAGGCTCGGGTCGGGCCTTGCGCGCTCATCCTCCCGGCTGGGAACAGGCCTGGCCGCGTTCAACAAGCGCAGGCTGGACGATGAAACGCTCGAAGATCTCGAAGACCTGCTGATCACGTCAGACCTTGGCGCAGCGGTTGCCCAGCGGGTGACCAGGAACCTGTCGAAGGAGCGCTTCGACAGGGAAATCACTGAAAACGAGATCAAACTGGCTCTTGCGGCCGAAATTGAGTCTGTTCTGGCGCCGCGTGAGCAGATCGTCGACTTTTCTGACGGCCCGCGTCCGCGCGTTGTGCTGTTTGTCGGGGTCAATGGGTCCGGCAAGACGACGACGATCGGCAAGATCGCCTCGAAACTGAAGGATCAGGGCGCGAAGGCGCTGCTCGTGGCGGGCGACACGTTCCGCGCAGCCGCCATTGAGCAGCTGACCGTCTGGGGTGACCGGGCGGGCATTCCCGTCATGTCAAAGCCGACGGGCGCAGATGCCGCCGGCCTTGTCTACGAGGCCATTGAACGGGCGAAACGCGAGGATCTCGATCTCGTGCTCGTCGATACGGCCGGTCGCCTCCAGAACCGGGCCGAACTGATGGCAGAACTGGAAAAGGTCGTGCGCGTTGCGCGCAAGCTGGACCCCGACGCGCCGCACGATGTCATCCTCGTGCTGGATGCCACGGTGGGTCAGAATGCGCTCAGCCAGGTCGAGGCGTTCCGGCATACGGCCGGGGTGACGGGCCTCGTGATGACCAAGCTGGACGGCACGGCCAAGGGCGGCGTGCTGGTGGCCATTGCCGAGGCGCATGACCTGCCGATCCACTTCATCGGTGTCGGTGAAGGCGCAGATGACTTGCGCCCTTTCAGCGCCCACGCCTTCTCGCAGGCGCTGGTCGGGGCCATTGACTAGCGGCCCTATTCAGCGGCCATGGCCCGCATGGGTGCCGCTTGGGCCCCGCGCAGCAGGCGGCCCGGTTTCGCGCGCGTCGGCGTGCCATCGCGGAACGTGACCTGCCCCGCCAGGATGGTGGCCGTGTAGCCGCTGGCCCGCTGCATCAGGCGGCGCCCGCCTGCAGGCAGGTCGTACTGCACCTGCGGCAGGTGAAGTTTCAGGTTCGTCAGGTCGATCACGTTGAGATCGGCGCGATAACCCGGCGCAATCAGGCCGCGATCGTTCAGGCCCATCCAGCGCGCTGTCTTCTGCGTCTGGCGGTGGATCAGGTATTCGAGCGGCAGTCTGGGCCCGCGCGTGCGGTCGCGACCCCAATGAGTGAGCATGGTCGTCGTGAAGCTGCCATCGCAGATCATGCCGACATGGGCCCCGCCATCGGAGAGGCCAGGCAGGGAGACGGGGCTTTCCATCATGGCGCGGATCGGTTCGAGGCTGCCCTGCGAATAGTTGAGGAAAGGCAGGTAGAGCATGCCGCGCCCGTCATTTTCCAGCATCAGGTCGAGGGCAGCCGCTTCATTGCTGACGCCGCGCCGGGCCGCGATGGCCTCGATCGTGCGCTCAGGGCCGGGCTCATAGTCGACCGGGTCTGACAACTGGAACATCTTGCCGAAACTGCGCAGCATCACTTTCAGGAACGGATTGTCGGTGACCGGTTCATCAGCCAGGAGGCGCGCGCGGAAGGCGGGCTGATTCAGTCGGCTCACCTTTTCGGCGAAGGGCAGGTCGGAAATTTCCCTGAATACAGGATGCGCACTGAAGATGTTGAGTGTAAGTTCCAGACCCAGCAATACGCCGACCGGACGCGGTGCAACCTGCGCCGCCATTGGCAGACCATCATCGGCAGCCTGTTCAATCGCGCCGAGCAGCATGCGCCAGCTGTCCGGCGCGACATCGGCCTGGGCCAGCGAGACTGACAGTGGCCGCCCCGAAGCCTCGACGATGCGCCGCAACATTGCAGCTTCCTTTTGCGGGTCATTGAAATCCGACACGAATTGCAGGACGCCGCGGCCAGCCTCTGCCAGGCCCATGGCGATGCCGGTGAGTTCGGCTTCACTTGCGGTCAGCGTCGGCGTCGGCTGTCCGTCAGAGGTGCGATGGTTCAGCGTGCGGGATGTCGAAAAGCCGATCGCGCCCGCCATGACAGCTTCCCTGGCGAGGCGCGCCATTTCGGCAATTTCAGCCGCCGTAGCCTCTTCCCGATTGGCGCCCCGGTCGCCCATGACGAAGACGCGCAGCGCGGCATGTGGAAGCTGGGCGGCCATATCGACATCGAACTCACGCTCCCCGAGGAAATCGAGATAGTCAGGGAAACTCTCCCACGCCCAGGGCAGGCCTTCGGCCAGAACCGGGAACGGGATGTCTTCTACGCCTTCCATCAGGCGGATAAGCCGGTCATGGTCCTGCGTCCGGCACGGCGCGAAGCCGACACCGCAATTGCCCATGACCACGCTCGTGATGCCGTGAAGGGAAGACGGGCTGATCTCGCTGCCCCAGGTGGCCTGGCCGTCATAATGGGTATGGATATCGACAAAGCCGGGCGTGACGATCTGCCCGCGCGCGTCGATTTCTTCCCGGCCCTTGCCACTGACCTTGCCAAGATGTGAAATCGTGCCGCCATCGACGGCGACATCCATTTCGCGCGGCTCGGCGCCGCTGCCGTCAAAGACGAGTCCGCCGCGCAGGACGATATCATGTGTGGCCATGGCGAGAGTCTCCCTGTCTTTTGTGACAGCATGAGGCACAAGCCCCATGAGTCAAACCCTGACGCGGCGTCGGGCTTCCCCGCTGCAACAATCCCGCGCATACACCGCCCGCCATGACCAGCGCGCTGTTTCCCGTCGCGATCTGCCTGATGTCCGCCATCTCGCTGGCGGCAACGAATGTGCTCGTCAAACGCGGCGGCGATATCCTCACAGCGCGCATGGTCCTGTCCATCGTGATGGCGCTGAGTGTGTTGCCGCTCGCGTTTTTCGTGCCGCTGCCGCCGCGTGAGACCCTGCCCCTGCTTGCGCTATCGATGGCGGTCCACTGGTTCTATCAGTTCAGCGCCATACGGGCCCTGCATCGCGGTGACCTGTCACTGGTCTTTCCGGTCATGCGCGGGCTTGGCCCGCTCGCGACGGCGATGATTGCCGGCATCGCGTTGCAGGAGGCGTTGACGGTCTGGCAGATTGCCGGCCTCGTCACCGCCAGCGCCGCAATCATCGTCTTTGCCATGCCCACCGGCGCGACTGTCCACGCGCGGCGTCTCGACCGGTCCGCACTGTTCTGGTCCGTGATGACCGCGCTGGGCGTCGGCCTTTACGCAGTTGCCGACGCGCGGGCCGTGCGGGCAATGCCCAACGTCCTGACCTTTGTCGTCTGGCTGTTCCTGATCGACTGGATTGGCGTGACGCTGGTCGCCCTCTGGCAGCGGCGCGGGGGACTCATCAGGGCGATCCGCCCGCAGATCCGCGGCGGCATCATCGCGGGCCTGCTCGGATCATTGTCATATGGCCTGGCCATTTTCGCCTATACGCTGACCGATGCGGCGATCGTGACGGCCCTGCGAGAGACATCAGTGGTTTTTGCGGCCGGGTTTGGCGCAATCCTTCTGCAGGAAGGTTTTGGCAGGCGCCGTACTTTGGCCGCCGCCGTGCTGGCCTGCGGTCTCATACTGATGCAGGCCGGGGCCTGACGCGGCTCTGGTGGGACGGGGTTCTTTGTGCAAGACAGGGCCCGAACATCCGGAGGCGGCCCGGCCGCGTATGATATTGCATGACCGAACAATCAGACCAGACTACAGACCAGGCCACAGCGCCGAACAAACCGGGTAATATCTGGGCGGAGCTTGGTCCCACACTCATATTCGTCGTTGTCTATAATGTGCTCCTGCGCTTTCCCGAAGGCGACGGACTGTTCACCAAGGATACCGCGCTCTACTGGGCAACCGGCGCGCTGATCGTGATGACGCTGGGCGTGATCATACAGAAGCTGGTCAGGGGCGAGCGAATACCCCCTTTCCTGATCCTGTCCTCCGTACTCATCGGAACCTTCGGCACGATCGGCATCGTGCTCCAGTCAAAGACCTTCCTCTTCATCAAACCGACAATCATCAATCTCCTGTTTGCCGGTGTCATCTTCGGCGGTCTCGCCGTCGGACGGAATATCTGGAAGATGTTCTTCGAAAGTGCATTCCAGCTGCCGGATTTTGCATGGCGGACACTGGCAATCCGCTGGGGGCTCTATTTCGTCGCGATGGCGATCTGGAACCTGGTGCTCTGGCAATTCTTCTCCGAAGGAACCTGGGCCAACTGGCGCCTGGGCAATGTCGGGCTTGGTTTTGTCTTTGCCCTTGCGAATGTACCTTACACGTTGAAACACATGATCGATCCGGACAAAACCGAACCGCAGGCCTAGCGCGTCAGGCTTTCCGTGCCCGGTGGATTGGTAAACGGCGGAAAACCATGAAGGTGACGCGTACCGGAATAATGTGTCAGCGCCCAGACAACGGTCGGGAAGGCCAGTTCTGACCAGGGAATATCCTTCCACGCAAACAGGCCAACCTCGAGGCTTTCCGGGCCTGCCGCAATATCCGAGGCGAGACTGGCCCGGAACATGACCTGAACCTGGCTGATGCGCGGTACAGAGTAAACAGCCAGCAATTGAGAGATGCGGATGTCAGCGCAGGCCTCCTCCTGTGCCTCCCGCCGGGCGGCGTCCTCAACTGTTTCATTTTCTTCCATGAAGCCTGCCGGCAGCGTCCAGAATCCCTTTCTCGGCTCGATGGCCCGGCGGCAGAGCAGGATTTTATCGTCGCGTGTGACAACAGATCCGGCCACAATCCTGGGATTCACATAGTCAAT
>TARA_R110000787_G_scaffold85525_5_pt1 | contig 33008 bp, 31 predicted proteins | sample TARA_R110000787 | Tara Oceans TARA_R110000787 (sample SAMEA4397920) | marine metagenome | biome: Polar Biome; feature: [DCM] deep chlorophyll maximum layer (ENVO:01000326); material: water (ENVO:00002006), including particulate matter (ENVO:01000060) such as... | depth 35 m | reverse complement strand
GCAACCGCCCCGTCCAGCCCGCGCGACAGGCCGGTGCCGAATAGCGCATCCACCACCTGCGTCGAAGGCGCGGCCTCGGCCATATACTCGACCGGCCCGTTCCATTCAGCACGAGCGCGCTGGCTCGACGGCGTGCGGCTCTCGCCCAGTGCCGCCACCCGCACCGGCACGCCCCGCTCGCGCAGCAACCGCGCGATCACATAACCATCGCCGCCATTGTTGCCTGGCCCACACAGGACCAGCGTATCGCGCAGCCCCCCTGCTCGCCAGATGATCGCCGCCGCTGCCGCGCCCGCCCGCTCCATCAGCGTAAAATCTGGTACGCCCGACGCTATCACCGCCTGCTCCGCCGCCCGCATCTGCGCAGAGGTCAGAATCGGTATGCCGGTCATTGGGTGGCGGAGCCCGCGACCTGAACCCGCAAACGGTAACGATCGCCACCGATACGGACCTCGATCTGATCCTTGCCGATCAACTGCAGTTGGGCTTCCTCCGCGCCATCTGCGGCCTCCAAACCCCGGCCATCGTCCAGCACCGTGAAACGGCGAAAACCGCCATCGGGATGCCGAATCGTCAGTGCCTGCCCTGCCCGCTCGACAGCACAATCCCGCCTCCACGCCGCATCAGGCCCGATCGCACATTCCGCCATGCCGTCATCAACGCGAGCGTCCAGCTCATTCCCCAAAACAGAGGGGTCGCCATCGCACGCCGCCAGTGTCATCAACAGCGCCCCATAGCCATGACGCATCATGTTAGCGCACCCTGACAAGCCAACACCACCGGCCCCAGTAGGTCGGCAAAACGCCGCTGCCCCGCTGCGTCGGCGACCAAATCCTGTCGCATCTCAATGCCCAGATAGGGGATACCATTGGCTTCGGCATGGCGGTTCATCGTCGCATTGAGCAGCTTGCCCGAATAGGGCTGCTGATCGCCGACCCTAAGCCCCGCCGCCTCCAGCAAGGGAATCGCGATCCGCGCCGCGCGATCGTCCGCGCCATAGAGGATGCCGATCTCCCAAGGCCGTTGCTGGTCAGGATAGCTCGCCAGCAGGGGTGTGAAACTATGGACGGACAGGATGAAGGGCGAGGCCATCGTGGCCAATCGCCGCTCGATCGCCTGATGATAGGGGTGGTAGAAGCGGCGCATCCGATCCGACAGGTCCGCATCGCGATTGCCCGATATGGCATGGCCATCGCTCATCACCGGCAGCAGGCCGGGCGCATCCTCTTCGCGGTTGAGGTCGATCACCAACCGCGACACGCCGCCCAATATCGCCGTGCCACCCAGTTGTGCGGCGAGCAGACGGCTGACTTCGGCCACGCCGATGTCGATCGCAATATGATTCGTGAGCAGCGCAGGATCGATACCGAGATCAATATCCTCCGGCACATGCGCCGAGGCATGATCGGCGATGATCAACAGGTCCAGCCCACCCGCTTCGATCAGGGTAAAGACCTCGCTCATGCCGCGCCGATCCGCGTTTCCATCACCCACCAATCGGGATACGCGATGCGCACCGCCATCGCCGCATCGGCCAAAGCGGCGTCATCCTCGAACAGCGCAAAGCAGGTCGCGCCCGATCCCGACATGCGGGCAAGGGTCAAACCGGATTGCGTTTCGAGGCACGTCAGCACCTGCGCAATCACCGGTGCCACGGCAATCGCCGACGCCTGCAAATCATTGCGCCCTGCCTCGATCAGCGCCTTTAGGCTCCCGGCATCGAGCGCTCCGCGATCCTGCCTGTCCCACCCGGCAAACACCTGCCCCGTCGGCACGGCTACGCCAGGATTGACCAACAACATCGCCATGCCCGCCAGCCCCTCGACCGCATGCCGCGCAAGCCCCTCGCCCCGTCCCGTGACCAATTGCGTCACGCTGGCGATGCAGGCCGGCACGTCCGATCCCAGGTCGAGCGATAACGCGGCCAATTCGCCATCGTCGATCCGCACATCCCATAGCCGCACCAGCAGGCGCAGGGTCGCGGCGGCATCGGCCGATCCACCGCCAATCCCCGACGCCACCGGCAATATCTTGGTCAGCCGGATCGCCGCGCCGCGCTGTTCACCCAGATAGGATTGCAACGCCCGCGCCGCCTTCATGACCAGATTGCCCGGCCCGGCGTCCAGCGCGCCGCCAAACGGCCCGTCGATCATCAGATCGATCGCGCCATCGTCGGTCGCCCGGCCGATCAGCCGGTCGCCATGCTCGGCAAAGACGAACAGGCTTTCCAGCGCATGATAGCCATCGTCCCGCCGTGCCCGCACGTGCAGCGCGACATTGACTTTGGCATAAGCGGTTTCGACAAGCGTGTCGGCCTCAAGTTCCGCGTCATGGTGCGGCATATTCGGGCTTCAATCCTTCCTTGGTCTTGGCGGCGATCCGCGTCGCCACGTCGCCTTCGGCATAGAGTGACGCGGCGGCCCAGGCATAGCGCGCCTCATAGCGGCGACCGGCCGTCCAAAGCGCATCGCCCAGATGTTCGTTGATCGTCGTATCGGCGGGTGCGCCAGCGGCGGCCCGTTCCAGTACCGGAACGGCGGCTTTGACGTTCCCGGTCACGAACTGCGCCCAGCCAAGCGAATCGGTGATGGACGGATCTTGCGGCTTGAGCGCGCTCGCCTTCTTGAGCAAGTCGAGCGCCTCCGTGACATTTTGTCGCCGTTCGATCTGCGCATAACCAAGATAGTTGAGGATAACCGGCTCATTGGGGGCCAGCGCCGCGGCGCGTTCCAACACCGCCCGTGCCTCGTCCCAGCGCTCGCCCTGCTCCAGCGCGCTCCCCTCGAACAGCAGCAGCGACCATGGCACCACCGCATCGCCAAAACGGGCCTGCGCCGCGCGAAACGCCGCTGCCGCGCCATCGAAATCTTGGTGCTGGGCAAGCAAGCGGCCCAGCCGCACGTGCCGCTCCGACTCGGCATCGGGTTCGGCGGCCATGGTGCGCGCGAGTGCCAGCGCCGTATCTATCTGACCATCGACAGCCAGCGCGTCGACCCGTTCCGCCTGCGCAAGCGCGCCGTACCATCCGGCAGGCGGTACTTTGTCCGTTTCCGCAAGCGCGGCCCCGGCAAAGCCAGCAGATGTCAGCAGTCGGGCCGCAATGATATGATTTTCCGGCGAACCGGGATCGGCAAAGGTCGCAATCCGGGCCAGCCGAAGCGCCAGCCCAAGGCCCTCCCGGTCCGATCCGATATCGACAGCCATCCGCGCCAGCAGCCGCGCATAGCCCTGAGCCGGGGTCAGCGGCGGAGCCTTTATCCTGCGTCGTGCAATTTCGGCCCGCGCTTGCGTGAAATGGGCGCCGCCCGGTGGCAGCAGCAGCAAGGCTTCCGCCTTGGCTTTGCGTCCTGCCAAGTGCGTCGCCAAGGACAGGCGCAGCGCCGCGTCGGCAGGCCGCAGCGCAATCGCCCGGCGCAGCGGTGCCACCGCATCTGCGACATCGCCTGCGTTCAACGCCAGCAAAGCCTGATGCTCATCGACATAGCGCTGCGCCAACGCCGCAAAGCGATCCTTCGCGTCGATCGCCAGTTGCACCGCCCGCCCTTCGCCAACACCAATCCAGCTCCGCAGGATGGGACCAAGGAAGGCAAAATTACCCTCCTGCTCCATCCGGTCGGTCAGCGTCGTGGCAGCCGCCCAATCGCGCTGCTCCAGCGCTTCGCCGATCCGCAGCAACGTGCCATCGCGCGGTAAAAGCCCCGCCTGGTCCAGCAAAGCGGCTGATTGCAGCGCCAGCGCTTTGTCCCCGCTCTCCAGCGCCTGAACATAAGCGCGCTGGGCGATTTCCACCCTGTCGGGGTCACGCGCCAACGCCGCGCCATAATGGGCAACGGCCAGGGCGAGTGCGCCGTCACTGTCCGCCAATCGCGCCTGCGCATAAGTGTGCAGCGCGCTTTGCGGATCGACCGATGCCCCGGCGGTGGCCGGGATCATCATCGAGAGAGACAGGAGCAGGCGCTTACATATTGGGATAATTCGGTCCTCCGCCGCCTTCGGGTACGACCCAATTGATATTCTGGGTCGGGTCCTTGATATCGCATGTCTTGCAGTGGACGCAATTCTGCGCGTTGATCTGGAAACGGGGATTGCCCTCTTCTTCCCCCACCACTTCATAGACGCCTGCCGGACAATAACGCTGCGCCGGCTCGTCATAAAGCGGCAGATTATAGCTGATGGGGATCGCCGGATCCTTCAGCTGCAAATGGACTGGCTGGTCCTCCTCATGATTGGTATTCGACAAGAATACCGAAGAGAGGCGATCGAAGCTGACCAAGCCATCGGGCTTGGGATAGGCGATCTTGGCGCAGGCGTCCTTGTGCCAGATCTTCTCATTGTCGGGCTTGTGCTTCATCGTGAAGGGCAGGCCAATCTTGAGCGTCCGCATCCACATGTCGATGCCCGCCAGCAACGTGCCGATCGTGCCGCCGAATTTGGACAGCAGCGGTTCGGCATTTTTGACAAGCTTCAATTCGTCGGCGATCCAGCTCGACCGCACGGCGGCGTCATAGTCGGCCAGGCTGTCGCTCGTCCGTCCCGCCTGCACGGCGGCAAAGGCCGCTTCGGCCGCCAACATGCCCGACTTCATCGCCGTATGCGTGCCCTTGATGCGGGGCACGTTCACAAAGCCTGCAGAACAGCCGATCAGCGCGCCGCCGGGGAAGTCCAGCTTGGGCACCGACTGCCAGCCACCTTCGTTGATTGCGCGCGCGCCATAGGACACGCGGCGACCGCCTTCGAGGAACTTGCGAATGTCGGGATGCTGTTTCCAGCGCTGAAATTCCTCGAACGGGTAGAGGTGCGGGTTGCGATAGCCAAGGCCGACGACGAAGCCCAGCGCCACCTGGCCACCCGCCTGATGATAGAGGAACCCACCGCCATAAGCGTCGGTCAGCGGCCAGCCCTGGCTATGGATCACCAACCCCGGCTGATGCAGCGCGGGATCGATGTCCCACAATTCCTTCATGCCCAGGCCATAGACCTGCGGCTCGCTGTCCGCGTCCAGCGCGAACTGGCGCTTCAGGATCTTGGTCAGATGCCCACGCGCCCCTTCGGCAAAGAAAGTATATTTGGCGTGGAGTTCGAGGCCGGGCTGATAATCGCCCTTATGCTTGCCTTCGCGATCGACGCCCATGTCGCCGGTGGCGACACCCTTCACGCTGCCATCTTCATGATAGAGGATTTCGGCGGCGGCAAAGCCGGGGAAGATTTCGACACCCAGCCCCTCGGCCTGTTCGGCCAGCCAGCGGCACAGATTGCCCAGCGATCCGGTGTAGGTGCCCTTATTGTGCATCCAGCCGGGCGTCATGATGTGCGGCATGGTCATCTTGCCGCCTTTCGACAGGAACCAATGCTGGTTGTCGGTCACTGGCGTGTCGGCCAGCGAACAGCCCATGTCGCGCCATTGCGGCAGCAATTCGTCGAGCGCCTTGGGATCGATCACCGCGCCCGACAGGATATGCGCCCCGATTTCAGAGCCTTTTTCCAGCACGCACACCGCGAGTTCCTGACCCGCTTCGCTCGCAAGCTGTTTCAGCCGGATTGCCGCAGACAGGCCGGCCGGTCCTCCGCCGACGATGACGATGTCATAAGGCATCGATTCCCGTTCGCTCATAATCCCTCCATGATGGCGTCCGGCGGGCTGCACCCCGATCATCCGATCGCCTTATTACTCCAACACTCTATCATCACAGGCGATGAAGCACCTTGACCCCCTCGTCAACCTCTGGCCCTTAGGAGCATATGCGGGGATTAATGCAGGATAAAGCGGTGCTGAGTGCCGACGCCTATCTGGCGTGGTGGCGGCTAGTCGGCGTGGAATGCGCGGTGGCGGAAACGCCCGTCAACTGGCTGCGTCCCGTCGCCGTTACGGCATCAGCGGCGCAAACAAATATGCCCAGCGCGCCGCCTGTCGCCAAACCTGTGGATCTGCAGGCCTTTCAGACCTGGCTGGCAAGCGATACCGGGCAGCCAGAGCGGCGTTGGGCAGGCCGGACGATTTTACCGACCGGGCCGATCGACGCGCCGCTCATGATCGTCACCGACATGCCCGATCCCGCCGATATCGAACAGGGCATGCTGCTGGCCGAGCGTGCCGGTGCCTTATTCGATTCGATGTTGCGCGCGATCGGCCTCAACCGCGCGGATTGCTATATGGCTTCCCTGTTTTTTGCTCGACCGCCGGGCGGCATGGTCGAAACCAGCGATATTGCCAGTGCCGCGACGCGCATGGCCACCCATGTCCATCTCGCCCGGCCACGCCGCCTGCTTTTGCTGGGGGATCGGACGATCCGTGCGTTGATACCGACAGACGGTGGTGAAGCGCCCAATGCTTTACCCCGATTTAACCATGATGGCGGCACTGTGCCCGTTACTGCCACATTTCACCCGCGCCTGTTGCTCACGCAACCGGCGGCCAAAGCGCAATGCTGGCGCGCCCTGCAAAGCCTGATCGAGGAAGACCGTCCGTGATTCAAGCCGCGACCCGCCTGACCTGCTTGGCCCTGTTCGTAATGGGCGCGGCCACGGCCTTGCCCGCTTCAGCCGATACGGCCGACACTCTGCCGCCAGCATCGGCGGCGTTGGCCAGTGCATCGCCGCTGGCCGTGTCGGACGGCGACAAGGCCCGCTATCGCAGCATCTTCGTTGCTTTGCGCGACCAGAAATGGTCCGACGCGCGGGCGATGATCGACGCGCTGGACGCGCAGGATGCCATGCGTCCGCTCGCCCTCTCCGAACTCTATCTCGCCAAGGGATCGCCGAGGGTCGAACTGTTCGACCTGCTTGATCTGGTAAACAAGGCTGCCTGGCTACCCAAGGCCGACCAACTTTCCCGCCTGGCGCAAAAGCGCGGCGCGACCATCTTGCCGGCCCTGCCGCAGATACAGAAGATGGTGTGGCTGGGCGCTGCCCCCCGCCGCGAATATGTTGCAGCGGTCAAGACCGACATGCTGGCGCAAGCGCTCGCCGGGCAGATCCAGACGTACATCAAAGCGGACAATCCCGTCGGGGCCGAAGCGCTGCTGGCGAGCGGTGAAGCAGGCCTCACTCCCGAAGGCTTGAGCGAAGTGCGCGAGCGGGTCGCCTGGGCCTATTATATCGAAAGCGACGATACCAATGCCCGCCGGATGGCCGCGCGCGCCTTGGAAGCGCGGGCTGGGGGCGATTGGAGCGTACAGGCGCATTGGACCGCTGGTCTGGCTGCCTGGCGTCAGAATGACTGCCGCGCCGCCGCCCCATCCTTCGCCAACGTCGCCGCTCTGGCGGGCAATGCCGACATGCGGGCGGCCGGTGCCTATTGGGCATCGCGCGCCTATATGGTGTGTGGCGAAGCGGAGAAGGTCCAAAATTATCTAAGGCTTGCCAGCCGGTCTGACGAGACCTTCTACGGCCTGCTCGCGCGCGAATCCTTGGGTTTGCCGCTCGGCGCTGCGCCCGTCGCCAGCCGGTTTGGCGCGTCCGAGTGGCAATCGCTCAAGAACAGCCCCAATGCTCGCGCCGCTATTGCGCTCAGTGCCATCGGCGAAACGGCCCGCGCAGAGGAACTGCTACGGCATCAGGCGAAAATCGGTGGCACCGGTCATTATGACGCGCTGATCCGGCTCGCCAGCGCGCTTAGCCTGCCCGAAACCCAGTTGTGGCTCGCCCATAACGGCCCGGCCGGCAAACAGCCGGAAAGCTTCGCCCGCTTTCCCGCCCCCAACTGGCAGCCCGATGGCGGCTGGCGTGTCGATCCGGCGTTGATCTATGCCCACACGCTGCAGGAATCCGGCTTCCGCTCGCAGGTCGTGTCGAGCGCTGGTGCCCGCGGCCTAATGCAGGTGCGGCCCGGCACCGGCAGCGACATGGGGCTGGCGTCAGCCGACCAATTGTTCGTGCCATCGACCAACATGGAATTCGGCCAGCGCTATCTGGAAGCGCTGCGCGACATGAGCGCGACCGGCGGTCTGCTGCCCAAGGTCATGGCGGCATACAATGCCGGGCCGGTACCGGTCGAACGTTGGAACAGCGAAGTGAAGGACAAGGGCGACCCGCTGCTCTTCATGGAATCGCTGCCCTATTATGAAACTCGCGCCTATGTGAACATCGTCATGCGTAATTACTGGATGTATCAGATCCAGGGCAAGGGCAGCGCAGATTGCCTGACGGGCATGGCCCAGGGCCTGTGGCCGACCTTCCCCACATCCAAGGGCATGAAGCTGGTGCGGATGAACAAAGTCGATAGCCGCGGCAGCATGGGTGGCGGTTCGGACTGATGCCGATCGACGAAAGCCGCACCTTCCTGCCTGTACGGATCGCTGTACTGACAGTGTCGGACACGCGCGGACTGGCGGATGATCGCTCGGGCGATGCGTTAGTCGAACGGCTGGAAAGCGCGGGCCATATCCTGGCTGGCCGCTATGTCGAGCGCGACGACATGTCCGCCATCGTGGCGCGGCTGCACGCCTGGATCGAAGACCCGGAGATCGACGTGATCCTGACCACGGGCGGCACCGGCGTCACCGGGCGCGACGTCACGCCCGAAGCGGTGGCCCAGGTGCAGGATAAGGAAATTCCGGGCTTCGGCGAACTGTTCCGCTGGCTCAGCTACCAGAAGATCGGCACATCAACGATCCAGTCCCGCGCCACCGCCTGCGTTGCGCGCGGCACCTATATCTTCGCCCTGCCCGGCTCCACCGGCGCGGTGAAAGATGCGTGGGATGGCATATTGGTCACCCAGCTCGACAGCCGATTTCGCCCGTGCAATTTCGTCGAACTGATGCCGCGCCTCACCGAGCGCTGAGAAGACCCTTCCGTGCGGGGATGACAAAAGCGCGTCGCTCTGGCATCCGCCGTCCCAGCACAACAGGGACGGCGTCTTCATGATCAGCATCGGGATTTTCGGGGCCGCAGGCCGCATGGGGCAGGCAATCGCCACAGTCGCGACGGAAGCGGGCTTGACCTTAGCAGGCGGCACTGACCGCACAGATAGCGGCGAGATTGCGCCGGGCGTTGCGATCACGACCGATATAGTGGCGCTGGCACAGGCAAGCGACGTGCTGATCGATTTCTCCGTCCCCGGTGCCCTCTCGGCCCATCTCGATGCCTGCATCGCCGCGCATAAGCCGATCCTGATCGGCACGACCGGGCTGGAGGCTGTTCATCACGCGCTGATCGATCAGGCGGCGCGGGTCATTCCCGTGCTTCAGACTGGCAATACATCGCTCGGCGTCAACCTGCTCTCCGCCTTGGTGGAACAGGCGGCTGCGGGCCTTGGCGACGACTGGGATATCGAAATTGTCGAAATGCATCATCGGCACAAGGTCGATGCGCCTTCTGGGACCGCATTGCTGCTGGGCGAAGCGGCAGCGCGCGGGCGCGGGATAGACCTGGCGGCGCATAGCGAGCGCGGCCGCGACGGCATCACCGGTGCGCGGGCCAAAGGTGCGATCGGCTTTGCCGCCTTGCGCGGCGGATCGGTGGCCGGCGACCATCAGGTCATCTTCGCCAGCGAAGGCGAGCGGATCGAGATCGGCCACCGCGCCGAAAACCGCTCGATCTTCGCGCGCGGCGCGATCAAGGGCGCGCAATGGCTCGCCGACCAGCCCGCCGGGCGTTACGACATGAAAGGCGTGCTGGGCCTCTGACCGCCATGAAAGTCATGACATGAACAAGGCACAGATATTCGACTTTTTCAGCCGCCTGGCCGAAGCCAATCCGGCGCCGGTCACGGAACTGGAATATGGCAACGACTATCAATTGCTGGTCGCGGTCGTGCTGTCGGCGCAGGCGACCGATGTCGGCGTCAACAAGGCCACCCGTGCCCTGTTTCGCGAGGTCACAACGCCCCAGCAAATGGTCGATCTCGGCGAAGAAGCGCTCAAGCAGCATATCAAGACGATCGGCCTGTTCAACGGCAAGGCGAAGAATGTCATTGCCCTGTCTGAGATACTGGTCCGCGATTTTGGTGGCGAGGTGCTGCAGGATCGCGATACGCTGACCACCCTCCCCGGCGTCGGGCGCAAGACCGCGAATGTCGTGGTCAACACCGCTTTCGGGCAGGAAGCCTTCGCCGTCGATACGCACATCTTCCGCGTCGGCAATCGCACTGGCCTCGCCCCCGGCAAGACGGTGCTTGCGGTCGAGCTAAAACTGGAGAAGCGCGTGCCGGGACCATTCCGGCGCGACGCGCATCATTGGCTGATCCTGCATGGCCGCTATGTATGCAAGGCGCGCCGCCCCGAATGTTGGCGCTGCATTGTCGCCGACCTGTGCCGGTTCAAGCCCAAGACTCCCGCACCAAAAGCACCCTCTGCCGCATTGCCGTTATCGCCCGGTTCAGCAGGTAGCGAATAAAAGCACGGGATAGCGCTTGCCAGATCGTCGATTCGGCAAAAGCCAAGGAGAGACAGCATGATCATTTCGCGAGCCTATCACCTCGCCTTCGGCCTCGCCCTGACAGCCGCCGTGACCCCGGCCATCGCCAAGGACAAGCCTGCCCCCTATGTGGCGAAGGGCGAGGCGGTCAATTGCATCCCGATCCAACTGATCCGCTCGACCAATGTCCGCGACGACCGCACCATCGACTTCGTCACGAACGGCCGCAAAATCTATCGCAACATATTACCCAACAGTTGCCCCAGCCTGGGCTTTGAAAAGCGCTTCTCGTACCGGACCAGCATCTCACAGCTGTGCTCGGTCGATATCATCACCGTGTTGTGGAACACAGGGCCTGGCCTGCAACCGGGCGCGAGCTGTGGCCTGGGCAAATTTCAGCCGATGGAAAAGGCTACGAAATAAGACAGGCGCGGATGAATTGAGACTGGCGCAGGCCCATGGCCTTTGCTAAGCGCGCCTTCTGACCAGCGTCATGCACCCATAGCTCAGCTGGATAGAGCGTTGCCCTCCGAAGGCAAAGGCCAGTGGTTCGAATCCACTTGGGTGCACCATTATTGCTTCACCACATCATGATGCATCGGTGCGAGTTTCGACAGGAACCGGTTTTGCGCCTGGAAATCGATTTTTTCTTCGCGCATCGCCTCTTGAAGCAGTTCGACCAGGCGGTTCATATCTTTCCGCTGCACGCCCAGATCCTTGTGCGCGCTCGCCATATCGCGGCCGCTATAGGAACAGCCTGCATTCAGCAGGTAGCAGAATTGCTCGAACAGCGTCCGGCTGAGCCTCACCTTGTCGTGGCCGACAAAAATCTCGCCGATGATAGGGTCGGCATAGGCGCGAACGACCATGCCATCGACGACGCGCTGAATGCCTTCCTGACCATGAAAGGCGCGGACCATGCCGTCGCCGGTAAAGGGCGTTGCGCCGGCATGGGCCGCGCTTGGCACATAAGGATCGACTGCATCCTCGCCGGGCATGGCATGAGGGGCGGCCTGCAGCAGGAGCAGCGACAGAATTAGTGACATCATAGAGTCCTTAGAAAGCAGCCTGAAGCGATACGAGTACGCCGCGCTGGCCCTTGACGGTGGCGATCGACCCGAGATCGGCATAGGCGACCGTAGCTGTCAGGTTGCGATGCACCGCAACCGCCGCAAACAGGTCGAACCAGTCATCCTCTCTCGCAATGCCCAGATTGTCGGGCTTGCTGCGAAATTCGCCGCCGATCGCTACGCGGCGCGACAATTGCCATGCCGCTGATCCTTCGAATTGCAGGCCGTAGCTGTCCTGCTTGTCGCCACCAAAGCCGAGCAAACCCATTTGATTCGCCTTGGTCAATCGGGCGGTGCCCGACAGCAGGATCGAGCGCGATAGGAATAATTTGCTGACCGAGGCGTAATAATCGACGCCTTCGTCATCCTGCGCGCCAATCGCGCGGACGATCGCGCCCTGTCCATTTTTCTTATATTGCGCCCCTACCGCGATGGCGGGCAGCCGGTCATAGACGAGATCGCCCGCAACCCGGAGCTTCGCCCCTATGATGTCCTGCGAAAATGCATAGTCCTTGCCCAAGCCGAGCACGGTGCCAATGTCGTTGGTGTTGAAATTTTGATGCGCATAGCTGAGTTCCAGTCGGTCCCGAATGCCGACGGCTACGCCCGCGCTCCAATAGTCATAATCCTTGACCTCAACCATTGTGCCATGGGCGGACAGGCCGATGCCCTCGTCCGTTTCGTTGCCCGCGATCACGGCCCAAGGCGTCAGACCGCCCCCGCTCGCGCCTTCAAGCGACGCGATGCCATTGGTAAGCAGAAGCTTGCCGCCATTTCGAAGCGGTCTGGCGCTCGCGATAGGTGATAGGGACAAGGTAGCAAAAAGCGCCACAGAGGCGGTGAGAAGAAAGCGGATCATGATCCGCGCACTAGCCCAGGATGGTTAAGAAAAATTTGCTGTGATCAGTGGCATGCGTATCGGCATGCGCCGTTCGTCCGGTCATAAGCAATTGTTCAATATTTACCGCTAAACGCCTGCCTATGCCTATTTCACGCCTAGCGCTTATGCTGTTGTCCTGTGCGGCCACGCCAGTCCTTGCTGGCGACCTCAATCTCAAATTGGTCGATGCGGCCGGGCGCCCGGTAAGCGATGCCGTCGTTTCCGTCCGGCCCGCCGGAGGCATCCCCACAGGCCCCATCCGCTTTCCCTGGCCCACCACCATGATCCAGCAGAATGTCGCCTTTGTGCCCCATGTGCTGGTCGTGCCCGTCGGCGCGACAGTGCGCTTCCCCAACAAGGATAAGGTGCGCCATCACGTCTATTCCTTTTCGCGCCCCGCCAAGTTCGAGATCAAATTATTCGGCCAGGACGAGACGCGCAGTTATACGTTCAAGACCGCAGGTGCCGTGGCGCTGGGGTGCAATATCCACGATCAGATGACCGGATTCATCAAGGTTGTGGATACCCCCTTCGCCACCAAGAGCGACGCGGCGGGCGCAGCGCGGATTGCGGGAATGGCGACCGGCACGGCGAAGGTCACGATCTGGCATCCTTTGCTGCGCACCAAGGATAACGAACTGGTGCTTAACATCCCCATTCCGGGCAGCGGTGCGGCCAGCAAGACGGTTCCGTTGACGCTGCGCAGCGCCCGGTGAGCCGCCTTCATGCCATGACGCGACTATGGCGACGATCCGTCTGGCGACTGCAATCGACGCTGACACTGCGCATGACCCTCTTCTACGGTGTGCTCTTCCTGGGCGTGTCGATGTTGTCGCTTTATGGCACGCGCAAGGCGATCGAGAATTATGCCGAACAATCGATCCGGCGGGAGATGGCCGTCGGCAGTGCCCTGTTCGACCGGATCGCTGCCATGCAGGTCGGTCAGATGGCCCAGGCCGGCAACGTGCTGGCAAGCGACTTCGGGTTTCGCGAAGCAGTCGGCACGAGCGATGCGCCGACAATCACATCGGCGCTCAAGAGCCTGAAGGGCCGCTTCGATTTACAACATGCGCTGTTCGTCAGCATAGATGGCACGGTTGTGGGGCATGTGCCGGGCTTGTCAGCCATGGAGAAGAACCAGCTATTCGATGCACTGGACATGGGCCAGGAACGGGGTATCGCCCGGTGGGGCGAGCAAAGCTATATGGTTGCAGCCTCGCCGGTCCGGGCACCGGTTCTCACAGGATGGGTAATCTTCGCGCGGACGATGGGGCCAGCCGACCTCCGGCAGATCGCCCGGCTTTCCTCCATCGACCTTCATCCCCGCATCCTGCCGCAAGCCGGATCAGACATTGGCACCGGTGCGGTCAGGGAAATGGCACGCAATGGCGAACGCATCCTGATGCAAGCCCGCGCTGTGCCGACACTGATCGAATCCGCGCCGCAAATATTGGTGCTCGAATATAGCCTGACGCGCGCGTTGCGGGACTATGCGCCTATTTTATGGGCCTTGTTAGGCTTTGGTGCGCTGGGCGCGGTGCTGGCTATCGCTGGTGCTTTCATCGCATCGCGCCGACTCGCCCGCCCGATCGTCGCGCTGGAGGCGGCCGCGCGGAAAGTCAGCGCAGGTCAGCATGCCCAAGTGGCGGTCCAGACCCGTGACGAAATCGGTCGGCTGGCACGCAGCTTCAATCGCATGGTCAACGCGGTGGAAGAACGTGAACGGCAGATTGCCCATATGGCCTTCCACGATCCGCTGACCGGCCTGCCCAACCGAACCTTGCTTCGCGAACAGATTGCACTGACACTGAGCCGTCATGGCAACGCGAACTTTGCGCTCTTCTGCCTCGACCTCGACAATTTCAAGTCGGTGAACGACACGCTGGGCCATCCGACCGGCGATGCGTTGCTTTGCGAGGTCGCCGCGCGGCTGAGCGAAACCTGTCCGCAGGGCCTTGTTGCGCGACTGGGCGGAGACGAGTTTGCCATCATCATGCCCGATGGCAATGGCAGCGCCGATCAGATCGGTCGCGCGCTGGTCAAAGCACTGGCGCAGCCGTTCGACGTCAACGGCCATCGAATCGTCACCGGCACCAGCATCGGCATCGTGTTCGCGCCGCAAGATGGCCGGGACGCGACCGAATTGCTTAAAAATGCCGACCTCGCGCTGCATCGTGCCAAGGATGATGGCAAGGGTAGCCATCGCTTCTTTGAAAGCGCGATGGACGCCGAAGCACAGGCGCGCCGGGCGATGGAAATCGACCTGCATGACGCGCTGCGCAAAGGCGAGCTGGAACTGTATTTCCAACCCCTGTTCGGCCTGTCGCAGAACCGCGTGACGGCGTTCGAAGCGCTATTGCGTTGGAACCATCCCGAACGTGGCATGGTATCGCCCGTCCAGTTCATCCCGCTGGCCGAGGAAACCGGCCTCATCGTCCCGATCGGTGAATGGGCGCTGCACGAAGCCTGCCGCATCGCCGCGACATGGGCCGACGACATCCGCATCGCCGTAAATATCTCGCCGGTGCAGTTCCGCAGTGCCACGTTGAACAGCATCGTGTTGCAGGCGCTGGCGCGGTCGGGCCTGGCACCGCAACGGCTGGAACTGGAAATCACCGAAAGCCTGTTCATCGACAATGTCGAAGCTAAGCTCGGCTCGCTCCATTCGCTGCGCGCGCTGGGGGTACGGATCGCGCTCGACGATTTCGGCACCGGCTATTCGTCGCTCAGCTATTTGCGCAGCTTCCCCTTCGACAAGTTGAAGATCGATCGCAGCTTCATCGTCGATCTGTTGGCGCATGATGGCGCGACCGCGATCATTCGCGCCATCACCACGCTGGCCGATGCGCTGGGCATCGAAACCACAGCCGAAGGTGTGGAAAGTAGCGAGCAACTGGAGATATTGCGCGCCGAAGGGTGCAATCAGATCCAGGGCTATTTCTTCAGTCGGCCGATCCCGGCCGGCCAAGTCGCGGCGCTACTTGAAAAGCTTTCGGGCGACAGAATGGCGGCCTGACGTCCGGCTTCGATTTGCATCCGCTGAAGCCAAGACCTACGAACGGCGCCAATGACCACGACCCCCGACCTCGCCATCCGCCTGCGCCGCGCCAGCTTCAACCGCGCGCTGGCGCAGGCCGACCTGCGCGCGATCGAAACGCTGCTGGCACAAGACGCCATTCTTGTGACGGGGACGGATAGTGCCGTTCTCGCGGGTCGCAAGGCGCAGATGCTGGCGTGGCGGCGCGAGTTTGCAGCAGCAGAGCGCCTCGTTTACACCCGAACGCCGGACAGCATTACGGCATCGACCGTCGAGCCGATCGCGATGGAGCATGGCCAATGGCAAGGCGTTCTCGGCTCCACCGGTGAACCACAGGCATCGGGCACTTACACCGCCAAATGGCGAAAAAGCGACGAAGCCTGGCTGATCGAGGCGGAGATTTACCTCACTCTCGCCTGACGGGGCCGCTTAGTAGGAGCGACCGACCAGCACCCGTTCGACGGCCGTATCGCCCGTGAAGATGCACGCGCCATCCGCCGCCTGCGCGTCGCTCGGTATGTTGCGCAGCGTCAGCTTCTCGCCCTTGAGCCACTGCACAACCTTGTCGAGCGCATCGCCGGTTGGCTTGCTCCACTGCACCAGCGCCCAGCCCGGCTTGGCGCTGGCATCGAAATAGGCCTTGAGCGCGTCCAACGAACTGATCGATGTATCGATATTGCCGTCGAGCCGTCCCTTGGCATCGGCGAACAATGCTTGCTGAATGTCGGCCAGCATGGTGGTGGCACCGGCGACGAAGTCCCCCTTCGCCACGATCTGGCTGTCGAGCTTGCCATCTTCGCGATAGAGCCGGTCGCGGCGAATGACCGAGACATTGCCGCCCGCCACATCGCGCCCGCCCACTTCGATGACGATCGGCGCGCCCTTCTTGACCCAGCCCCAGCGCTTGGTCGCGGCCTTGGCCGGGCGCTTGTCGAGCAAGGCACGAACCGGCTCTCTGAACAGGTCGAGTGCGTTCAACTGCCTCACCAGATCCGTGCAATAATCAACGATGGCTGCGTCCTCGTCATTGTCGCGCAACATGGGCACGACGACGATCTGATAGGGCGCAACGCGCGGCGGCACGCGCAGGCCATCATCGTCGCCATGGACCATGATAAGGCCACCGATCATCCGCGTCGACATGCCCCAGCTGGTGGTCTGGGCCAGTTCCTGCTGCCCTTCGGCATTCTGGAACTTGATATTTTGCGCAGCGGAAAAGGTCGTGCCCAGGAAATGCGAGGTGCCGGCCTGAAGCGCCTTGCCATCCTGCATCATTGCTTCGATCGAATAGGTGGCAACCGCGCCGGGGAAACGCTCATTTTCGGGCTTCTCACCCGCGATCACCGGCATGGCGACGCATTCCTCGGCGAAGCTGCGATAGACTTCGAGCATCTTCATCGTTTCTTCCAGCGCCTCGTCCACGCTGGCGTGCGCCGTATGCCCCTCCTGCCAGAGAAACTCGGTGGTGCGCAGGAACATGCGGGTGCGCATTTCCCAGCGCACGACATTGGCCCACTGGTTGATAAGCACGGGCAAATCGCGCCACGACTGGACCCAGCGGCTGAACGCTGCACCGATCACCGTTTCCGACGTCGGACGCACGACCAGCGGCTCTTCCAGCTTCGCATCGGGATCAGGTACCAGCTTGCCATCCTTCTGGATCAGCCGGTGATGGGTGACGACCGCCATTTCCTTGGCGAAGCCGTCCACATGCTCGGCTTCCTTCTCAAAATAGGAGAGCGGAATGAACAGCGGAAAATAGCAATTTTCATGGCCCGTCGCCTTGATCCGTTCGTCCAGCAATTTCTGGATGCGTTCCCAGATGCCATAGCCCCATGGCCGGATGACCATGCAGCCGCGCACGCCGCTTTCCTCAGCCAGGTCGGCCTCGGTAATGACGGCCTGATACCAGGCGGAAAAATCCTGTTCGCGGGTGACGGAAAGGGCGTGCTTCACGGGGTCGGGCCTTAGGCTAGAAACGGAAAGGAATGGCGCGCCATAGGGCAAGCGCGCTACGCCTGTCGACCCCCGAGCATGGCGATAGAGTCAGGCGGCGACGCCCAGCCGATCGAGCCAGGCGCGTGCCTGTTTGGGTTCGCCGACGGCGTCAGACGATACCGGCCCGCGCGCGGCCATGAAATCCTGGTGTAGGGCGAACGGCTCCAGCCCCAATGTGGCGCGCAGATCGTCTATCTCGTCGGCGGTGTCGCACAGGTCGGCCACGATTGGCGCCGTCTTGGCCCGTGCCGCCTTGTCCTTCTGATGATCGAACAGGCCCCATTTGCCGCTGGCAGTTGTCTGAAGCGCCGCGATCAGTGCCTCGCGATAGGCAAGTTCCAGTTCCTCGCGACGAACGTCGAGCCGCTCCAACCGATCCGCCTTCGCCATGGTCCCCGTCCGATCCTGTTATTCAGCTCAGCTTGTCGATCTTCGCGTTCAACGCCGCCAGTTGTGCCTTGAGCGCAGCGATCTCGTCATCCTTGCTGCCGTCGGTCGCGGTCGGTGCGGGCGTCGCACCGGGAACGCCCGGAATGCCCGGCACGCCATTGCCAAAGGCGGTAGCGGCCGCTTCGAACATCTGCAGGTTGCGCTTGGCGATCTCGGCCAGCGGGCCGCCGCCAAAGGCACCCTTCATAGCTTCCTGAAATTGCTGCTGGTTCTTGCGGAAGGCATCCATCGAGGATTCCAGATATTGCGGCACCATCGACTGCATGGAATCGCCATACATGGAAATAAGCTGGCGCAGGAAGTTGACCGGCAGCATGTTGGTGCCACGCTGCTCTTCTTCCATGATGATCTGGGTCAGGACATTATGGGTGATGTCCTCGCCCGACTTGGCATCGACCACCGTGAACTCGCGCCCTTCGCGGGTCATCTGCGACAATAGGTCGAGCGTGATATAGCTGGAAGTTTCGGTATTATAGAGCCGCCGGTTGGCGTACTTCTTGATAATCACCGGATCGGATTCGTTGACCACCTTAGATTTGGACATGAAAACCTCTCCCTCAGAACCTCATACCGCAGTAGCACAAGGCCATGTCGCACCGCAACATGGCCCGCGGCCATTACCCCTTTTTCTCAATATTTTATGGCGCGAGACAGAGGGTGATCCTGAACTGCGCCGCCGCGCATTCATCGGCTTGCGCCGCTATCAGGAAGCGCAACGCCCTCCAACCCCGCCCGCGCCCGACTGCGTGGCGGCCGTGGGAAACGCTCGATTACTGCGCTATGGGGTTGAAAATGGGCGTGCGCCCGTGGTGTTCATCCCCTCGCTGATCAATCCGCCCCAAGTGCTGGACCTGTCGGAAAGCCGGTCGATGCTGCGCCATATCTGTGCAGCAGGGCATGACGCCTATCTAGTCGATTGGGGCGCGCCAACGCGCGGCGATGCGGCGATGGGACTGGACGGGCATGTGACGGAACGTTTGCTACCGTTGCTCGCCAGCCTGCCGCGCCCGCCAATTCTGGTCGGCTATTGCCTCGGCGGCACGTTGGCGATTGCTGCGGCAATGCTGCGGGAGGTAACGGCCGTGGTCGCGATCGCTTCGCCATGGGCCTTCGATGGCTTCGCAGATGCTGACCGGGAAGAGATCGGTACTTTGTGGCGGAACGCCAAAGCGATGTGCGAGCGCTTGGGCGATGTACCGATGGAAGTGCTGCAATCGGGTTTCTGGGCGATGGATCCCAAGCGTACCATTCAGAAATATGCGGCCTTCGCGGATATGGCGGAAGGGTCGGACGCGGCGCGCGCGTTCCTGGCGGTCGAGGATTGGGCCAATGAAGGCGCGCCGCTTACTTTCGCGGCGGCCCGCGACCTGTTCGATGATCTTTATGCCGGCAATGCGACCGGCGAAGGGCGATGGTCGGTAGGCGGTCAGATGATCAATCCCAAAGCCCTGCCCTGCCCCAGCCTCTCGATCCGCTCGACCACCGACCGCATCGTGCCCGCCGCCGCCGCCCCTAATCTGGCCGAACAACGCAGCCTCGCACTGGGCCATGTCGGCATGGTTGTGGGCGGCCGGGCACGCCCATTGCTGTGGGATCCGCTGTCCGATTGGCTTTCCAGCCATGGCGGATGATGCTATGGGCGCGGGCGAAAACAACCCCTGTCATTAGAGGATCAGGCCTTTGTCAGACATCGTGATTACAGCCGCGAAGCGCACCGCCGTCGGCAGCTTCATGGGCGCTTTCGGATCGACCCCTGCGCATGAACTGGGTCGCCAGGCGATCCTCGCTGCGCTGGCGCAGGCCGGCGTCGCGCCGGAGGAAGTGGACGAAGTGATCCTGGGCCAGGTGCTGAGCGCAGGCCAGGGCCAGAACCCCGCGCGTCAGGCCGCCGTCAATGCGGGCATCCCGGTCGAGCGTACCGCCATCGGCATCAACCAGTTGTGCGGCTCCGGCCTGCGCGCGGTGGCGCTGGCGGCGCAGGCGATCCGCGCAGGCGACGCGAACATCATGGTCGCGGGTGGACAGGAAAGCATGTCGCTAGCCCCGCATGCGCAATATCTGCGTGGCGGCAGCAAGATGGGTAATGTCAGCCTAATCGACACCATGATTCACGACGGCCTGACCGATGCCTTCAACAATTATCATATGGGCATCACTGCCGAAAACCTGGCGGAGAAATATCAGATCAGCCGGGAAGCGCAGGACGCCTTCGCCGTCGCCAGCCAGAACAAGGCGGAAGCCGCGCGCGCTTCGGGTCGCTTTGCCGACGAAATCGTGCCGATCACGATCAAGGGTCGCAAGGGCGACACGATCGTCGATGCCGACGAATATATCCGCGCGGGAGCAACGATCGAAGGCATGCAGGCGCTGCGCCCGGCCTTCAAGAAGGACGGCAGCGTGACCGCAGGCAATGCGAGCGGCCTCAATGATGGCGCTGCTGCGCTGGTGCTGATGACCGCTGATGCCGCCGCCAAGCGCGACGCGACCATCCTGGGCCGGATCGCCGGTTTTGCGACCTGCGGCGTCGATCCCTCGATCATGGGCATCGGCCCGGCCCCGGCCAGCCGCAAGGCGCTGGAGAAGGCAGGCTGGTCCGTCGCCGATCTCGACCTGATCGAAGCCAATGAGGCTTTTGCGGCGCAGGCGCTGTCGGTCGGCCAGGAACTGGGTTGGGATGCGGAGAAAGTCAACGTCAATGGCGGCGCGATCGCCATCGGCCATCCGATCGGCGCTTCGGGCGCGCGGGTGCTGACGACCTTGCTCTACGAAATGGCCAAGCGCGATGCGAAAAAGGGTCTCGCGACCCTGTGCATCGGTGGCGGCATGGGCGTGGCGATGTGCATCGAGCGCTGATGTCGGCGTAAGTTTGAAAAAGGGGCCGCCGCTCCCCTCGGAGCGGCGGCCCCTTTTTTTACTAGATGTGATTTAGCGACAGCCCCAGGACATGGGGCCGCGCGCTATTCCATCTCCAATATGACCGCATCGACCGCCAGGCTGTCGCCTTGAGCAGCGGAGACGCTTTTCACCGTGCCCGCCTTTTGCGCGCGCAGAATATTTTCCATCTTCATCGCTTCGATCACGGCGAGCGGCTGACCGGCCTCGACCTTGTCCCCCGCCCCCACATGCAGCGCGACCAGCAGGCCGGGCATCGGGCAGATCAGGTAGCGCGACAAGTCTGGCGGGATCTTCTCGATCATGTGCGCAGCATAGGGTGCAGCATGGGCGGGCAGGATGCGCAGCTTGTGACTCGCGCCATGCGCGGTGAGGACGAAGCCAGCGCGGGTCGGGGCGATCTTCACCGCCAGCTCCTCGTCGCCGAACTCCGCTTCGATCAGACGATCGCCGGGCGTATATTCCAGCGCCATGTCGAGCGCCTCGCCATCGACGGTGACATCATCGCCGTCGATTTCCATATCATGGACGCTGTCGCCGATCTTGACCTGCCAGCCTGTCGGCGGCGGCAAGCGCTTGCCCAACTGGCCGTCGATGCGGCGGGCGCGGTCGGCCTGGGCCATGGCGGCAAAGGCACCGATCGCGGCGAGCCGCTGCAGCAATTCGGGTGAAGCGGGCGCGCCCTGGAATCCGTCGGGATATTCCTCCGCGATGAAGCCTGTCGTGATATTGCCGGAGCGGAAGCGCTCATGCTGCATCAGCGCAGACACGAAATCGATATTATGGCCCGGCCCCTCGATCTCGAATTTGTCGAGTGCTTCGATCTGCTTGGCGATGGCTTCCAAACGGGTCGGTGCCCAGGTGATCAGCTTGGCGATCATCGGGTCGTAGAACATGGAGACTTCGCCGCCTTCGACCACGCCGTCATCGACGCGGATCAACGCGCCGTTTTCGTCGGTGCCGGTTTCAGGCGGATTATAGCGGACAAGGCGACCGGTCGATGGCAGGAAGCCGCGATAGGGGTCTTCGGCATAGACGCGGTTCTCAATCGCCCAGCCGTTGATCTTGACGTCGTCCTGGGTGAAGGCCAGCGCCTCGCCATTAGCGACGCGGATCATCTGTTCGACCAGATCGACGCCTGTGATTTCTTCGGTAACAGGATGTTCGACCTGCAACCGGGTGTTCATTTCGAGGAAGTAGAAGCCCTCCCCCGTCGTGTCCGCACCGCTGACGATCAGTTCGACGGTCCCGGCACTGAAATAGCCGACCGCGCGGGCGAGCGCGACGCACTGCTCGCCCATCGCCTTGCGCATCTTGGGCGTGACGAAAGGCGACGGCGCTTCCTCGACCACCTTCTGGTGGCGGCGTTGGATCGAACATTCGCGTTCATTGAGGTAAACGATATTGCCGTGCTGATCGCCCAATATCTGGATTTCGATATGGCGCGGGCTTTCGATGAACTTCTCGATGAAGACGCGATCGTCGCCGAAGCTGGCCAGGCCTTCGCGCTTGGTCGCTTCAAAGCCTTCGCGGACATCCTGTTCATTATAAGCGAGGCGCATCCCCTTGCCACCGCCACCGGCCGACGCCTTCATCATCACAGGGTAGCCGATCTCGTTGGAGATTTTGACGGCATGGTCTGTATCGTCGATCACGCCGACGAAGCCGGGGACGACATTGACGCCTGCTTCAAGCGCGAGCTTCTTGGACTCGATCTTGTCGCCCATCGCGGCGATGGCATTGGCGGGCGGACCCACGAAGATGATGCCTTCCGCGTCCAGCGCCTTACGGAAGCTCTCGCGTTCGGAGAGGAAGCCGTAGCCGGGGTGGACCGCGTCTGCGCCGGTCTGCTTGCAGGCCTCGATGATCTTGTCGGCGATCAGATAGGATTGGGCGGCGGGCGACGGGCCGATATGCACGGCTTCATCCGCCATCAGCACATGCGGCGCGCGCGCATCGGCATCGGAATAGACCGCGACGGTCTTGATGCCCATCTTCTTGGCGGTGCGCATAACACGACACGCAATTTCGCCACGGTTCGCGATCAGGATTTTGGTGATTGCCATATTATTCCCTGTCCCAGTCCTATCCTATCAGCCGTTCGGGCTGAGCCTGTCGAAGACCCGTTCTTCGTCTCGAAAAGACAAGCAGCCCTTTGAAAAGCTCAGGGCGAACGGGTATATTTCTTAATCGCCGTGCATGAACATGCCCGACTGCAACATTATCCAACCAAGGCCGGTAAACACGATCATCAACAGAACGATCATCAGCCAAGCCGTCAATTGACCGCCTCCTTACATTCAACCGTCATGCCGGACTTGATCCGGCATCCCGCTTTCTTCTTGCGCAACGCCAGAAGAACAGCGGGACCCCGGATCAAGTCCGGGGTGACGGAGGTGGGCGCGCAAATCATTCCGCTGCCACAGCCTCCATCGCAACCTTCACTTCAGCCTGCATCGGCACCACGCCCAGCTTCGCGAACAGCGCTGCATCGGCATTGTCGCCCGCATTGGCCGTCGTCAGCAATTTGTCGCCGGTGAAGATGCTGTTCGCGCCCGCCATGAAACACAAAGCCTGGCAAGCATCCGACATGCTTTCGCGCCCAGCGCTTAGCCGCACCATGCTCTCCGGCATCACGATCCGCGCAACCGCAACGGTGCGCACGAACTCGATCTCGTCGATCTTGGCGAGCGGTGTGTCGGCCAGCATATCGCCCAGCACCGTACCCTTGACCGGCACCAGCGCGTTGATCGGCACGCTCTGCGGATGGGTCGGCAGCACGGCCAGCGCGTGCAGGAAGCCGACGCGATCCTCCCGCGTCTCACCCATGCCGACGATCCCGCCGGAGCAGACATTGATCCCCGAATTGCGGACATTCTCCAGCGTTTCGAGCCGGTCATCAAAGGTCCGGGTGGTGATCACCTTCTCATAATGTTCGGGCGAGGTGTCGATATTATGGTTGTAATAATCGAGGCCCGCATCGGCCAGAACCTTGGCCTGGCTTTCGCTGAGCATCCCCAGCGTCATGCAGGTTTCCATGCCCATCTGGCGCACGCCCTGCACCATCTGGACGATAGCGGGCATGTCCCGCTCCTTGGGATTGCGCCACGCCGCGCCCATGCAAAAGCGCGAGCTGCCCGCGTCCTTGGCCTGCGCCGCGGCTTGCATCACCGCCTGCACGCTCATCAGCTTTTCGGCCTTGAGACCGCTTTCCGCCGAAGCCGACTGGTTGCAATAGCCGCAATCCTCCGGGCAGCCGCCGGTCTTGATCGACAACAGAGTGGAAAGTTGCACTTCGTTGCGCGGGAAGTTGGCGCGGTGGATGGTCTGCGCCTCGAACATCAGGTCAGCGAACGGCATATCGAACAGCGCGGCGATCTCGGCACGGGTCCAGTCGGTGCGGGCGGTGGCATTGGTCATGGTCACTTACCACCTCCGTTCGCTTCGAGCGCAGTCGAGAAGCGGCAAGGACGGTGCCAATGTTTCTCGACTACGCTCGAAACGAACGGCTGTTGGGTACGGATAAGGATGAAGAGGGTAGTCAAGCGGCGTCCTCCAGCCCAGCAGGGGGCATGTTGTGGCCGAGGAGGCGCAGCACGTCGGCGGCGCATTCCACGACATTGGAGCCGGGTCCATAAATGCCCTGGACGCCCGCGTCACGGAGGAAGTCGTAATCCTGCGGCGGGATGACGCCGCCCGCGATCACCTTAATGTCGTTGCGGCCCGCTTCGCGCAGTTTGGCGATCAGGTCGGGGATCAGCGTCTTGTGACCCGCCGCCAGCGACGATGCGCCGACCACGTCGACGTCGCTTTCCAGCGCCAGCACCACGGTTTCGTCGGGCGTCTGGAACAACGGTCCCGACACCACGTCGAAGCCCATGTCGCCAAATGCCGACGCGATCACGTTGGCACCTCGGTCGTGCCCATCCTGCCCCATCTTGGCGACGAGGAGTTTGGGTTTGCGACCGAGGCGCCGCTCGACGGCCTGCACGCCGTCAAGAACCTGTTGCCAGCGGCTGTCCCCGGCATAGGGCGCGCTGTAAACGCCCTTAACCGGCGTCGGCTGCGTGCCGTAGCGATCGAAACTTTCCTCCATCGCCGAAGAAATCTCGCCCAGCGTCGCGCGCGCGCGGGCGGCTTCGACGGCGAGGGCGAGGAGATTATTGTCGAGGCTGGAGGGTTTGGCCGCACCGTCACGCAGCGCATCCAATGCGGCCTGACACGCAGCGTCATCGCGTTCTGCCTTCACCCGGTTGATGCGGGCAATCTGCCCTTCGCGCACCTTGGCATTGTCGATGTCGAGCGTTTCGAGGAAATCCTCGGTCGCCAAACGGTATTTATTAACGCCGACAATGACGTCATCGCCGCGATCGACCCGCGCCTGACGGGCCGCCGCAGCGGTCTCGATCATCGCCTTGGGCCAGCCTGCCGCCACGGCCTTGGCCATGCCGCCATCGGCCTGCACCTTTTCGATGATGGCCCAGGCTTCATCGACCAGTTGCTGCGTCAGCGCCTCGACATAATAAGACCCACCCAACGGATCGACCACCTTGGTCATCCCCGTCTCTTCCTGGATCACGATCTGCGTATTGCGCGCGATCCGGGCGGAAAAGTCGGTGGGGAGCGCAATCGCTTCATCGAGCGCATTGGTGTGCAGCGATTGGGTGCCGCCCAGCATCGCCGCCATCGCCTCGATCGTGGTGCGCATGACGTTGTTGTAAGGGTCTTGCTCGGTCAGCGACACGCCAGACGTCTGGCAATGGGTGCGCAGCATCTTGGAGCGCTCATCCTTGGCGCCCAGTTCCGTCATCGCCCGATGCCACAATACGCGGGCGGCGCGCAGCTTGGCGATCTCCATGAAGAAGTTCATGCCGATGGCGAAGAAGAAGCTCAGGCGCCCGGCGAACTTGTCGATGTCGAGGCCCGACGCCACGCCATATTTCACATATTCCATACCGTCGGCGATGGTGAAGGCCAATTCCTGCACCTGCGTCGCGCCCGCTTCCTGCATATGATAGCCGGAAATGGAGATGCTGTTGAACTTGGGCATTTCGCGCGACGTGTAACCGAAAATGTCGCTGATGATCCGCATCGAGGGTTCAGGCGGGTAGATATAGGTGTTGCGGACCATGAACTCCTTGAGGATGTCGTTCTGGATGGTCCCGTCGAGCAATTTGCGGTCGACGCCCTGCTCCTCGCCCGCAACGATGAAGAAGGCCAGGATGGGGATCACCGCGCCGTTCATCGTCATACTGACCGACATCTGGTCGAGCGGAATGCCGTCGAACAGGATCTTCATATCCTCGATCGTGTCGATCGCGACCCCTGCCTTGCCGACATCGCCGGTGACGCGCGGATGGTCGCTGTCATAGCCGCGATGGGTGGCGAGATCGAACGCGACGGATAGCCCCTTCTGCCCAGCGGCGAGGTTACGGCGGTAGAAGGCGTTGGATTCCTCGGCGGTGGAGAAGCCCGCATATTGCCGAATAGTCCAAGGCCGCCCGGCATACATGGATGCCCGCACGCCGCGCGTGAACGGCGCGAAACCCGGCAAGCCCGGATCGATGGTCACGTCGTCGGCGGTGTAGAGCGGCTTGACCGCCATCCCTTCCGGGGTCGCCCAGGTCAAATCCTTGCCCTTCACTTCCTTGGCGGCAGCGGCGGCCCAGTCGTCCAGTGTCGGCTTGTCGGTCATCGTTCAATCTACCCTGCTCCCTCCCCCTTGAGGGGGAGGATACGAAGGCTTGTCAGCTTGTCTGACTAGCCGAAGTTGGAGAGGGTGTTCGACCCATCGGGCGTCGTACCCCCTCTCCGCTGCGACTAAGGGTCTGCTGCGCAGCCCCAAGTCTCGCTGCCTCCCCCCGCCGGGGGGAGGTTTTCATGCCTAGTGCCCGCCCTCCGGCGTCTCCATAATTTCGGTCAGCACCCCGTTCATATCCTTGGGATGGACAAAGAAGATCGGTGTGCCATGCGCCCCGATGCGCGGCTCACCCAGCACCCGCGCACCCTTCGCTTCAAACCACGCTTTGGCCTCAAGAATGTCAGGCACCTCATAGCACATATGATGCTGCCCCCCGGCCGGGTTCTTGGCGATGAAGGCGGTGATCGGCGAGCTTTCATCGAACGGCTCGATCAATTCGATCTGCGTCCCGGCAGTCCCATTCTCCCCCGGCGTATCGACAAAACACACCTTTACCCCCTGCGCAGGGAGGTCGAACGGGTCGTGGATCTTCGTCGCCCCCATCACATCGCGATAATAAGCGATGCTCTTTTCCAGCGAAGGCGTGGCGACGCCAATATGATTGAGACGACCGAGTTTCATCTACTTACTTTCAAACAAGATAGAACGAACTTCACTCTCAAATTCTCTAATTTCCGATCCGCCGACATCAGTTCACATAGCTGCGACAAGTCGGCCAAAATCTTCATATTTTCTTGCAGAGTCCAAAACGCCATTCGACTGATGGACTTTTAAAGCCGCAACGACCGAAGGCGATTCTTGGAGCAAAATACGACCTATCGCTTCGATCGACATCTGGACATATTTTTGCCGGTCTGCAGTGCCGGGTACATTCTGTGCCATTCCAGCAACGGATTGGAGGAACAATCCATAACTGTCTTTATTCATCGCCCATCGAAACGCCCGCTTTTCTCGCGCAGACGTGAAACCCGCTTGGATAAAGCCGCCCAAAATGGCTGCTATAAACGCGATTACTGCGGCTGCGATTGGGTTTGTCATTTCAGCGCCTCACAGCGGAATATTATCATGCTTCTTCCACGGATTCTCCAGCGCCTTGTTGCGCAGCTTCCGCAGACCCAGCGCGATCCGCTTGCGCGTGGAATGTGGCTGGATCACCTCGTCGATGAAGCCCTTTGATGCCGCCACGAACGGGTTGGCAAAACGCGCTTCATATTCCGCGGTCCGCTCGGCAATCTCGTCCGCCGTCTTGCCACGGAAGATGATCTCTACCGCGCCCTTCGCGCCCATCACCGCGATCTCCGCTGTCGGCCAGGCATAGTTCAAATCACCGCGTAGATGCTTGGACGCCATCACGTCATAGGCCCCGCCATAGGCTTTGCGGGTGATGATGGTGATCTTGGGCACGGTCGCCTCGGCATAGGCGAACAGCAATTTCGCGCCATGTTTGATGATGCCGTTATGCTCCTGCGCGGTCCCCGGCAGGAAGCCCGGTACGTCCACCAGCGTCACGATCGGTATCTCGAACGCATCGCAGAAGCGGACGAAGCGCCCGGCTTTCTTGGACGAGTTGATGTCCAGCACGCCCGCCAGCACGAAAGGCTGGTTGGCGACGATGCCGATCGTCCGCCCCTCGACCCGGCCAAAACCGCAGAGGATGTTGCCTGCGTGCGACGGTTGCACCTCGAAGAAATCGCCTTCGTCCACGATCTTGCGGATGAGTTCGTGCATATCATAGGGCTGGTTCGCGTTGGCCGGGATCAGCGTGTCGAGGCTCGGCTCGATCCGGTCCCACGGGTCGGCGCTCGGCCGCTCCGGCGCCGGCTCCTTGTTCGACGCAGGCAGGAAGTCCACGAAATCGCGCACCGCCAGCAGCGCCTCGATATCATTCTCGAACGCCACATCAGCGACGCCCGACTTGGTCGTGTGCGTCACCGCGCCGCCCAGCTCTTCCTGGGTCACGACTTCGTTTGTCACCGTCTTGACCACGTCCGGGCCAGTCACGAACATGAAACTGCTATCCTTCACCATGAAGATGAAGTCGGTCATGGCAGGCGAATAGACCGCGCCACCCGCGCACGGCCCCATGATGACGCTGATCTGCGGCACCACGCCCGACGCCAGCACATTGCGCTGGAAAATCTCGGCATAACCGGCGAGCGAAGCCACACCCTCCTGAATCCGCGCACCGCCGCTATCGTTCAGGCCGATGACAGGAGCGCCGACCTTTAGCGCCATGTCCATGATCTTGCAGATTTTCATCGCGTGCCGTTCGGACACCGCGCCGCCATAGACCGTAAAGTCCTGGCTGAAGACGAACACTAGCCGACCGTTGATCGTGCCCGATCCGGTGACCACGCCATCGCCGGGGATATGCGCTTCATCCATGCCGAAATCGACGCAATTATGCTCGACATACATGTCGAGCTCTTCAAAACTATCCTCGTCCAGCAACACCTCGATCCGCTCGCGCGCGGTCAGCTTGCCTTTGCCATGCTGGGCGTCGATGCGACGCTGCCCCCCGCCCATGCGCGCGCCCTCGCGCTTGGCTTCAAGCTGTTCGATAATGGCGAGCTTCGACATAGGCATATCTCTCCGGTCATTGCGCGGACGGCTTATAGCGGCTCTGTCCCAAGCTTTGCGATTTTTCGCAAATGTAAATTTGCTAATTTGCAAATCACGACTTCGCAAATTAGGAATGGGCATATCAAAATCTCCGTTCGTCCCGAGTAGCCGCTGAGCTTGTCGAAGCGGCGTATCGAAGGACAGCCAGTGCAGTGCGATCCCTTCGATACGGGCCTTCGACTTCGCTAAGTCCCTACTCAGGGCGAACGGTGCAGGGTGGGCATAAGGAACCCCAATATGGCACGCGGCAATCGTATCTTTGCAGGACCACGGCTGCGCCAGTTGCGCCTCGACCATCGCATGGATCAGGCAACGATGGCGCAAGCGCTGGGCATCTCCGTGTCTTACCTATCCCAGATGGAAAATGACGACCGGCCGCTGACCGCCAAGGTCAAGGCCGCGCTGGCCAATGCCTTTCCAACCGACTGGGCCAGTTTCGACGCGCGGGAGGACGAGCAGATGCTGGGGGCTTTCACCTTCGCGCTCAGCCATCCCGAACTGCCCGGCGTCGCGCTGGAGCCGGAGCGAATCGAGAAATTGCATCTCCAATTCCCGGAATTCGCGGCGCGCTATCTCGACCTGTATAACGCGCATCTGCGGGCCAACGAGCGCATCAACATGATCGAAGAAGCGATCGCCAACGACAGCACGGTGCAGGCGAGGCTGCCGTGGGAAGCGGCGCGCGACTGGTTTCATGAAGCGGGCAATTATGTCCACAGCATCGATTGCCTGGCAGAGGATATGGCCGCCAGCTTCACCGCCGGGCATATTCTGGAGAAGGGAGCGCTGGACGAAGGCATGCTGGTTGAAGCACTGGCACGGCGGCATGGCATCGAAACGCTGATCGCGGATACGCCCGACAGCGCGCTGCGATCCTATACCAGCAGTACCAAGCGGCTGTTCGTCAATGCAGCGCTGCCGACCGAGAGCCGCAAATTCATGCTGGCGCACCAACTCATGATGCTGGAGGGCCAGGCCGTGATCGCCGATGTGGTGAACAAGGCGGGGTTGCCGGTTACCGGCGCGGACCGGCTGCTGGCCATAGGCCTTGGCAATTATGCGGCGGGCGCGCTGCTCATGCCCTATGCCGCTTTCCGCGAAGCCGCCCGCACGATGCGCCACGATATAGACCGGCTCGCCCGCACCTTCGGCGTCAGCTTCGAGCAGGCCTGCCATCGGCTTTCGACGCTCCAGCGGCCGGGGCTGCGCGGCATCCCCTTCTTCTTTTGCCGCGTCGACATGGCGGGCAACATCACCAAACGGCACAGCGCCACTCGCTTGCAATTCGCGCGGTTCGGCGGCGCTTGCCCCTTGTGGAACGTGCATGAGGCGGTGGCGATTCCTGACCGGATCAACGTGCAACTGGGCGAGACGCCCGATGGCGTGCGGTACGTCTCCATGGCCAAGGGGCTGGTAAAGCCATCAGGCAGCTATAGCCGGACGCCGCGCCGCTTTGCCGTGGTGCTGGGGTGCGAGACGGCCCATGCGGCAAACTTCGTCTATGCCGATGGCCTGCAACTGGACGTCGAGGGCGCAGCGACGCCGATCGGCATCACCTGTCGCCTCTGTTCGCGCCAAAGCTGCGACCAGCGCGCCTTTCCGCCCGCCGATCGGCCGATCCATGTCGATCCAGATAATCGGCAGATCGTGCCTTATTGGATTGGCTAGAAGTTCATGTCAGCGCTTGAGGTCTTTGCCGTCGTGCAATTTGGCCCACAAGCCCGCCGTACCCGCTTCCTGCGCCTTCATCGTGAACTGGGCGGCGACCAGCCAGCCCTTGATCGGGCGCATAGGTAAAATGGTGGTCAGGATCAGCACCGGCACGCCAACGGCCAGATGCACCCACACGCCCGGCCGCGCCATGATTTCGAGCATGATGATGAAGATGACGCCGGGCACGCAGGCGAATAATTGCACGAACACGGCCGGGCCGTCGGCAGGGTCCGCAAAGCTGTAGTTAAGGCCACAGACTTCGCAATGATCGCGCATGGTCAGGAAGCCGTTGAAGATATGCCCCTCGCCACAACGAGGACAACGGCCGAATGCGCCCGTCTCATGCGCCGGGCGCTTGGGCCATTGGCGGCCGGTCTCGTCAACCCAATGGGCCTGGCTTTGCATGTCTGTCATGACGCTCCATGTGGCGCGTGCGAAGCGCATTGCAATTGGCCCTTTTGTCCTACCGCTTTGCGGGCCACTGGCCAAGGGGCGCACAAGGCGCTATCGCGCGCGCCAATCCTTCCGATCTTCAAAGGCAGTCAAATGGGTTTTCGTTGTGGTATCGTCGGCCTTCCCAATGTGGGCAAGTCCACCCTGTTCAATGCACTGACCGAGACGCAGGCGGCGCAGGCGGCGAACTATCCCTTCTGCACGATCGAGCCGAATGAGGGGCGCGTCGCCGTGCCAGACCCCCGTCTGGAGACGATCGCGAAGATCGGCGGGTCGGCCAAGATCATCGAAACGCAGCTGGCGTTCGTGGACATTGCAGGCCTGGTGCGCGGCGCGTCCAAGGGCGAAGGATTGGGCAACCAGTTCCTGGCCAATATCCGCGAAACCGACGCAATCGTGCATGTGCTGCGCTGTTTCGAAGATGACGACATCACCCATGTCGAAAACAAAGTCGATCCGATCGCCGATGCCGAGACGGTCGAGACGGAATTGATGCTGGCCGACCTCGAAAGCCTGGAAAAGCGCGTCCCCAACCTGTTGAAAAAGGGTGCGCAGGGCGACAAGGAAGCCAAGGCGGCCGCTGCCGTTCTGGGTCAGGCGCTAGACCTGCTGCGCGATGGCAAGCCCGCACGCCTGACGGTGCCACGCGACGAAGAAGAAGCGCGGCTGTTCGCGCAGGCGCAATTGCTGACCGCCAAGCCCGTCCTCTATGTCTGCAATGTCGAGGAGGACAGCGCGTCGAGCGGTAACGCCCATTCGGCGCGCGTGTTCGAAAAAGCGGCGGCGGAAAATGCCAAGGCCGTGATCGTCTCCGCCGCGATCGAGGCCGAACTCGTCACCATGCCGGTCGAGGAACGGGCGGAATATCTCGACGCGCTGGGCCTTGCCGAAGCCGGTCTCGCGCGCATCATCCGGGCGGGCTATGAACTGCTTGGCCTCATCACCTTCTTCACCGTCGGGCCGAAGGAAGCGCGCGCCTGGACCGTGGCGCGCGGATCGAAGGCACCGCAGGCGGCGGGCGCGATCCATACCGATTTCGAAAAGGGCTTCATCCGCGCCGAAACCATGGCCTTTGACGATTATGTCCAGTTTAAGGGCGAAGCCGGGGCCAAGGAAGCGGGCAAATGGCGGTCGGAAGGCAAGGACTATGTCACGCAGGATGGCGACATCATGCTGTTCCGCTTCAACGTCTGACCCTTGGCGCTGCGCCCCGGCCCATCGCCTGCGCAGCGCAAGGCCGCCTTCCCGCCCAGCGTCGATGCGGACACCCGGCTGTTGATTCTGGGCAGCCTGCCCGGTGATGCGTCGATCCTGCAGGGAGAATATTATGCGCATGGCGGCAACGCCTTCTGGCTGCTGATGGGCGATGTGCTGGGCGAGGATCTGCGCGGTCAACCCTATGCCATGCGGCTCAAGCGATTGCGGGCGCGGGGCGTCGGCCTATGGGATGTGATCGAAAGCGCGCAACGTGAGGGGAGCCTCGACGGGGCCATTCGCGCGGCGGAACTGCGCGATCTGGGGGCGTTCGTCGCCCGGCTGCCGAAATTGGTGGCGATCGGCTTCAATGGCAAGACCGCCGCGATGCAGGGGCGGCGGCAGTTGGGTGACCGGCCGGGCCTGACGCTGATCGACCTCCCCTCCTCCAGCGGCGCCTATGCCAGCCTGTCGCGCGCGCAAAAGGCCGAGCGCTGGGCCGCCCTGCGGTCGTGGATTGCCCCACCTGCCGCTTAGTGTCACTTTACCGTCATAGCATCCCTGCTAAGCGCCATGCTTCAAAAGCCCCTAATCATAGAGTCGCCATGATCCCCCGTTCGATAGCCGTTGCCCTTTGCCTCACCC
>TARA_R110000787_G_scaffold266602_6_pt1 | contig 33141 bp, 25 predicted proteins | sample TARA_R110000787 | Tara Oceans TARA_R110000787 (sample SAMEA4397920) | marine metagenome | biome: Polar Biome; feature: [DCM] deep chlorophyll maximum layer (ENVO:01000326); material: water (ENVO:00002006), including particulate matter (ENVO:01000060) such as... | depth 35 m | reverse complement strand
ATGCCTTGCCTGCATGGATGTAGGTACTTAGGTTCAGTCTGGAACGGTGAACCTGTGCCGCTAAAGCTGTTAAATTTCACTGAATGGGAAGAAACTTAGTAGCATTGGTATTAAACATAAATAATGGTAATAATAATGGGGATAACAATCACGTAAGCCAACATGATATTGCGCCAAAATCGAGGGGCGTGCTTTAACTCCATAAATACATCAATAATTTGCTGACCTTTCATCGCAATAATCAGCATAACAATACTAATAAACGCTAATGTGTTGAACGAGCTCGATTGAAAGTACTGCCCTACTGCAACAGAGACAAAGGTTAATAAGATTAACCACCCCCAGCTTACTGCAAAGCGCTGCCAAGCTTTCATCATCTTAATACTCCCTAAATAACGTATATTAATGGAAATAATATAATCCAAAGTAAATCGACCATATGCCAGTAGCATGCCCCCGATTCGAAGCCGGAAAACTCATTTTCTGATTCAGGATCTCGATATTTACCTTTATAAACATTTATCGCCATATAAAGCAAAATTACCATGCCTAATAAAATATGCATAAAATGAAAAGCAGTGATTAAAAAGTACAAAGTAAAAAAGGTATTAGTTTCAATATCAATACCTTGAGAAAATAAGGCTTGATACTCCCATAATTTTAAAACCACATAGACCAAAGCAAACATTAACGCTAACACTAAACGTGAAACCGTTTGCTTGTCGTTATTTTTTCGCATTGAATGCAAAGATATAGCAACAAAGTAACTACTGGTAATTAAAGCAATGGTATTAATAAGGCCGGCAACCTTATGAAGTTGTGCCTTACCTTCGGCAAACATAGTTAAATTTAAGTTTTCGGCAACAGCAAAACCAATAAAAAATACCGCAAATACCGTTAACTCAGCCAAAATAAAAAACCACATGGCAAGATCACCGGGTAGTTTTTTATTTTCCTCATTTATATGCATAGCAACTTCTGCACCCGAAACATCAGTAGGCATGGTTATATTGTTAGGCATCAAAATAAATTTTCGCCACTTCCATAATTGAATTAACCGTTTGCAAATCATCCGACAACGGCTCCGCTAAACAACAACGACAGACTTCTATCGGATCCATGCCTGAAGACATCATTTTGGCGGCGTATATTAGCAGTCTTGTCGAAGCAACTTCATCCAAGTCGTTTTCTTCTAAGCGACGTAGTGCTTGTGCTAACTCGACTAATTTAAAGGCAATACTAGGCTCAACGCCGGTTTCCTTGATAATAATATCTTGCTCAACTTGGCTTTCAGGGTAGCCAAAGCGTAAAGCAACAAAACGTTGGCGAGTACTCGGTTTCATACCTTTGAAAAGGTTTTGATAACCTGGGTTATAAGAAACCACCAACATAAACCCTGGTGCAGCCTCAATGAGTTCACCGGTTCTTTCCAGTGGTAAAATGCGCCGATCATCAGCAAGCGGATGCAACACTACTGTAGTATCTTTACGTGCCTCAACCACTTCATCTAAATAACAAATACCGCCTTCACGTACAGCTTTCGTTAATGGACCATCTTGCCAATAAGTGCCTTCAGGTCCTACAAGGTGTCGGCCAACTAAATCAGCAGCAGTTAAATCATCATGACAAGCAACGGTATATAATGGCTTATTGAGTTTTTCTGCCATATGAGCAACAAAGCGTGTTTTACCACAACCGGTCGGCCCTTTTATCAATACGGGTAAATGGTGATTGTAAGCGTATTCAAATAACCCGACCTCATTATCTTGTTCTTGATAGTAAAGCGGCTCTTGTGAGCGTTTTGTATTGTCAGCAGCAATAGCAACCGACGCATTTGAATTCATAGTAGCCATAATTTCCTATTTACACTTTTCTATAGAGGATAACGAAATAATACTCGCTAAAGTACGCTCAAAATCAGGCCAAGGCAATTGAAGAGTGCTGAAATACAAAGAAGAATGGCGGCTATTTGATACCGATCAAGCCAAGGTGGATCTTTCAACATTCTGTGCGAAAAATCACATAACTGGCATATAGGTTTTATCCGCGCATGGCTATTAGTAGCATTAACTAAGTGTAATATCGAGGAGTAATAATGTCACCTTTGACTAATAGCGTCACCAAACCTGAAGGTTAATTAAGTCATCGCAGTACAAAAAGTTTGAAATAAAGCAGTATAAATGCCGGTTTAGCTGCATTTCTCTTTATATTGTGCAAAGTCAGCGAGATAAAGACATACCAACTGGACATTTTGAGCTATATTTCATAGTCTTTATCATAAATATTAGTCAGTAATTTGCGCTAGATATTGAAGTACATGATAAAAAATTTCTCTTTCAAAAACAGAGCAATCAATGTTTAAAATAACTAAATTATTAGCTTTGTTTTTACTATTTTCCTTAATGGCAAGTTCAAACGCCAAAGCAGCCAAAAAATTAACTTGTGCTACCACTCATTACCCACCTTACACCATTTTTGACGAGTCAAAGAATGAGTTTATAGGCTCTGATATAACACTACTACAGCTGTTATTTAAAAATATCGACCTAGACGTGGAAGTGGTTAACCTGCCTTGGGCAAGATTAAAAAAAGAAATAAAAAAAAACCATTATGATTGTTATTTTTCCTTAGGAAAATTGCCAAACAGAGAAGTATTCTTAGACTACACAGACACCCCAACACATATTACCAAGATTGCCATTTTTTCAGCTAGAGATAATAAAAAATTAGATTTAACTAATAAAATAGTTGGCGTACACCGAGGAATCAATTTCCATCTAGACATTGCTCATTTGCATCAACTAGAAAATGCTAGCTTCAAGAAGTTACCTTCCAATGATGTTTTATTTAAAATGTTAATTAACGAAAGACTCGATGCGGTTATCACCAGTAAAGTTGTTGGCGAGCATATCCTAATAAATCAACACCCTGATTTTATGGCAAATATTACCAATATTACCCGTTATCAACTGCCAACATATATAGCCTTTAAAAAAGACACCATTGATATTAGCGTGGTAAATAAAGCACTGTTGAAAATCAAAACAACAAATCCTCTACTATTTCAAAAATAATCCCTAGCTTATAACCTTCAAACATCCATTAACCATACTATAAAGCTTAATGATCGCGTGCAAAGCAAACATTTAAACCCCGTTCAATCGATATTTTCGCTTCCTACTATCAGTTTATTTACTTGCGGGTAACCACTTTAACCATGCCGAGCATTTTCGGATGAGGGCCGCACTCATAGGTAAACTCACCTAGTTCTGAGAAGGTGCGCTGGTAGTTTTCACCCGGGAAAATATAATCAGGCTCGGCTTTTACCAACTGCTTAAACCAGACATTATGGTATTGACGCTTTTCAACATTCTGCCAAATTACGGTGTCTCCTTGCATCACCGTAATTTCAGCAGGAATAAATTGCTTTTTAAATATTTCAACTACCACTTCTCTGGCATTAACAGAGCCTAAACAGCCAAGTAGTAAAATGATCACCATAAATATCCGCATATAAAATCCCTTGGTTTAAACAGCCATAAGGCTCATGTATTATTTAACCGTACACTTACTCTGATAACCAACTCACTGCATCAGCAACATTTTCAAAGTACTTAATTTCACCTGAAATAAACCAAGCACCAATTTTAGCAGCAATTTCTTGCCAGTTTTTATTGCCATAAATAGCAATTTTACGAAATTCATTATTGTGTTTTAAACCCAGCTTAAAGTCATCCCACGCCGCTCTAAGCTCCCAACCTTCAAGTTCTGTGCCGTCGATAAGTACCTTCACTTCAGGAGCTGTTACTTGTGATAACGCTGATTCAAGCATCGGCGTGATCAATTCATAATCAGCATGCGTTAGCTTTCCTACTGCTTTCAGTGCAAGAAAAACATGATTATTAATACGTTCAATGCCAATTGAAATGCCGTGTTTGGTTGTACTCATGATTGTATGCCCTTTCATTGTGGAGAATAAATAATAGTCGCAATTAGCAGAAATAAATACGCTATCAATACGCAACATTGTGCCATATCAAATAATAGTGCCATAACACTTCAAGATGCAGGATCCAGTTTAAGCTTGCCCATTTCAGGCAAAACATTGATTTAGATAATATTTATTATCGGTAACGGCTGCTGAATTTAACTAATATCCTACATCCATGTCGGAAGCACATAAAAAAAGCCTTTTGTTTACACAAAAGGCTTAGTATTTTTGCTTAAATAAGCGATATCACTTCATACTGAACTGAACTTAGCTTAGTTAAACTGAACTGAACTGAACAAGACCATAAGATTATAGTTTTGCTGCATTAATTTCAGCTTCATCATTATCAAGTGCTAACTTGTAGCCAAATGAAACATGGTGATAACGACCGCTAGTGTAGTCATCATGGATAGCAAAACCGAAGTTGTATACGGTACCTGCTTCAATGCTAACATCACCGGCTTTGTCAGACTTAAGTTTACGCTTAACCATCACAGTCCAAGTGCCATTTTCAAGACTTGCACTTACTTCGCCGCCTTGACCACCGTGCATTTGACGTTCAGCTAAAATATAACCATCTTCAACGATACCTTCACCGGCTTTATAACGCACAATATCCATAAACTTGTTTGAATCAACCGCGGCTTGTATATCGCCTTCAGCTTTTAACTTATCCCAACCGCCAAGTGCTTTACCACCTCGGCCTTTAAGTTCAAGATCAGTACGAGACTCGGTAATATATTTGGTTAAACCGTTTTTAAAGTCTAAGCGTTTGGCTAAATCAGAGCCCATTAGCACCTCGTTTTCTGGTACAAATGGCATACCATTTACATCAGCATGACATGTGCCCCAACAGCCAGCACGGTCAGCATATTCAACTTCATCAGTGGCTAACATAAAGGCAAGTTTCATTGAGTTAGCTGGGTCCATTTTACCACCATCAACAAATGGTGCTGGTGTATGGTCAGTTTCCGGCCAGCTAAACTTCAAGTAAAGGTTTTCAGCATCATGGGCAGCATTAATGGTGACATTAAAACTTCCGCGTTTACCTGGAATTAACGCTGGGTCTTCAATTTTTTCACTTTCACCTGAAGCGATATTATTACCGATATCAGCAATTTCTTCCGAGTGACATTCAGTACAACGATCCCCTTTAGTAAAAGCACGCTTACCACCATGGTTACGGCCTAAAATCCATTCCATTGATGCCGTACCTGGATAAAATACGCCAATATCTGTCGCGGTAGACTTACTCCAATCAACATTAATATCACTGCTGTTGGCAGCAGCACTATTACTAGCCGCTTTTGCTATGCCTTTTGGCGCCGCAGTCATATTACTTGTTGCATCAGCAACCGCTTTTTCAATTTGCGCTTGAATTTTTATTTTCTCAGCTTCTTTGCTCGCTTTTAACTCTGCTTTTTCAGCCGCTTCTTTGGCTTCAACACGTGCTAAACCGTCTAAATAAAGCTGTGGTACTTCACGAATGTAATCTGGATTTGGCGCTTCAAGTGCTTCAAGCTCTTCATCAGTTAATTTATCTCTCACACCATGGTGAGCAATACCCTTATGACAATCAATACAGGTTTGTCCGGTTTCAAAGGCATTTAAATGCTGCTTACGCGCGCGAGGCTTTTGAAACTCAGGGTTCATCGATTCAAAGTTATGACAGTTACGACATTCACGTGAATCAGTATCTTTCATCGCACCCCAAACACTTTTAGCGAGAGTAAAGCGATGTTCATTGAATTTTTCTTTAGTATCTAATTTGCCGGTTAACCAAGAGAATACTTCTTTTGATGCTTGTATTTTTCGCACCACTTTGTGGATCCAAGGTCTTGGCACATGACAATCAGGACAACCCGCTCTAACGCCGGTTCTATTGGAATAATGTATGGTCGGTTTATATTCTTGATAAACGTTGTCTTCCATTTCATGACAACCGATACAAAATTCAGTGGTGTTGGTTGCTTCCATTGCTGTGTTAAAGCCACCCCAAAAGATAATACCAACCACAAAGAAGATCACCGCTCCGGCAACCGTAGTACCAAGAATTAGTCGACGAGACCAAAAGCTGGGTTTGCTTACTGTGTTATTTACCATAATTGACTCTTACAGAATAAAGCGAAAATACGTGGGTATAACATCAGCTATACCCACTACTTAACTTGATACAGTGGTATTTATTTAAGTAAATTAATGCTCAACATACCACCGACCAATTAAGGTACTTATTAGGTTTTGTGGTTCATACGGTTAAATACGTTGAACTTACCTGTTGGCGTTGTTAAGCCTTTGATACGTGTTTTTTCTTTAAGTGTTTTCGCATCATAAACTACGATTTCGCCCGTTGGGTTTTTCGCATCTTTACGGTTCCATACTGAAACCCAAACTTCACTGCCGTCGTTATTGAATTCCATGTGAAGTGCCGCTTTACCTGGCTCTGTTGTTACACGGATAGTTTTAACGATTTCATGGGTTTTCTTATCAAAAACTTGTACAGATTGTTGAATTTCTGGCTCAGGGTGTTTAAGTTGATCAGCCCATACGTAGTCAGACGTTTCGTGAGTACGGATGAATACACCAGCACCGTCAGTTTCAACTTCATAACAAAGTTTCCATGCATTGTCTGGATGTCCAATCGGATCATTACCCCAAACAGATACTAGTCCAACACCTAAGTGAGTTGTGCCGCCCACTGGCCCACACTCTTCATCAACCCAGTTAGCACCTGGACCTGGATGAGGTAAGCTGTCAACTTTGATGATTTTTTCTAACGCACGTTCTTTAGTATCAACAACTACCATAGCGTTTGATGCGTTAGCAGCAATTTGGAAGTAACGACCGGTAGGATCAAAGAAACCATCATGTAAGAATTCTGCAGAAGCAATGCTAGTAATGGTTAAGTTGTCTAAATCGTTATAATCAACTTGTAACATTTGACCGGTTTCTTTAACCGCAACGATGAAAGAAGACGTATTTGGCGCAGTATAAATTGCCGCTACACGTGCTTCGTTAATAAATTCACCTTTGGTATTATAACCACGAGTTGAAACCACTTTAAGTGGGTTTAATGTTTCTGCATCCATGATAACGAAATGCGCAGGCCAGTAACCGCCAGCAATAACGTATTTACCGTCACCTGATACCGCAATATCACGTGCGTCGTATGCCATTTTAGTTTCAGCAACTAGCATTTTGTCAGGTGTTTGCCATAAATCGATTTTGTTAACTTTACCGTCACGACCAATGGTGTACCAAAAACGACCAACATCTTTCGCATGATCAACTTTATGATGCTCAGTGCCTTTAATTACATGAACCGCATAGCCAGTATCGATATGAGTAATGATTTTTTTCGTATCGCCATCAATAATTGCCGCAGTACCTGCGTCACGCTCGATAACAACAAAGAAGTTTTGCCAATTTAAACCATGCATAGGTTTAGTTGGGTAATCTTTTGGTGCAATATATTCTTTCGTGTAAGAACGCATTTGCTCTAAAGACATTTCTGGCGGTACTGGCGGAGTCATTTGAATAAATGTCGCCAAGTCACTGATTTCTTTTTTATTGAACAAGTCATCAAAGTTATTCATGCCGCCTTCTGTGCCTAAAGAAATAATTTTCTCTAAACGTGCTTGGCCTTTCTTAAGCGTGTTTTCTGGCTCAAGATTTTTACCGGTAGCGCCTTTACGTAAAACACCATGACAACCAGCACAACGCTGGAAGTAATGTAATTGTGCTTTTTCAAAATCTGCTTTAGATAGCGTTGGCTCTGCTGCTGATACGGTCATACTAAGACCAGTAGCTGCCATACCGATAGCTAAACCAAGTGCTGAAAGACTATATTTAATCGTTTTCATAGGATCATCTCCATTTACAAAATTAACTAGCTTTATGTTTTTTAAAATATTATGTTTTTTTATCCATCTAAAATTTCTATCAGCTACTTAGTAATGCAGACAATAGTTAGACAAATGAGCTGCTTATAAAATGTTGTTCTGAAATACTGAATTGAGTAACTGCTTACTTATAAATTTCAACTTCAGAGCGCAAATATAAAGTAGTGCAACTATTCATTACTTTGCGAAGAAATAACCTGATGCAGATCAAGTTTTAAAAGTTTACGAACGGAATAGATTTACAACTTGATCGAGGTCAACAAATAAATAGGTTTTACGCGCATCACAGGTAATTCGTATTAGAATCGGCGTGAGCAAGATAACTTAACCAAAACCTTTAATTGAGTACTACTTATGAATAGTCGCAATAAATCTTTAATATACGCAGCCATAGTTGGGTTGATTATTGTTGCCATATTTTTAGGCTTCTTATCAAGCATAACTAACCCGATATCTTGGCTACTCATTGTTGTCTTGGCGTTAACCCCAGTGCTTTATGAGAAAGTAAATAAAACCAACGAAATACAATGGAAAGAAGAATACAGTGTTGGTATTGAAAGCTTAGATAATGATCACAAAAAACTGATCAGTTTACTTAACCATTTTACCACTGCTTATGACTATGCAATGAGCGAAGAATTCGAGCGAGAAGCGCTTAATGACTTGATCAATTATACCAAGTACCACTTTGATCGTGAGGAAAAGCTATTAGAACAACATGATTATCCTAACTTAGTGGCTCATAAAGCCCAACATAAACAAATGATTAAACAAGTTGAACGTTTTATGGATTTATACAATGAAAAAGGTCATGAAGCATTAAATGAAATTAGTGAGTTTCTCGCTAATTGGTTAATAAATCATATCAATGGCACAGATAAAGAATATAGTGAACTGTTAAGCCAAAGAGGCGCTAAATAGCTACGCTGACCCAAGGTAATGACACTTAAACACCGGTCATTAGCCACCATGTATACTTGCTGTATTACTAAAATCTTTAGTGATACAGCAATATTTATTTTTTACTAGCAAACTGACTTGATGAAAAGTCATGCGAGTATCACTCGTAAGCATTAACAAAGTAGTAAGCATTAACAAATGGCGGATAACGCTAAAACCCGCCACTTTATCCTCGTTTAAGTGCCACACTCGGCATTCGAATAAAAAACAGCTAAAATCAAGTTAGCCGCAATTTAAAAGCCACTTTCAAAGCAATTAAAAATAAAAACCAAATTATCAGCCAAATTTTCAACTGCAGTTACAATTTATAACAAAGCAAGCTAAGATGTTAAATTCGATTGCTGATAGTATAGTAATGCAACAATTTAGCTATAAGCAGCTTAAAAATTATCTACAGGTTTCGTGGTTAAGCTCAATACAACCACTAATCTCCATGTCAAACAGCGTTTAAAGCGCTGCTGTTACCGACAATTTCTATATAAAACAAGTTATTTTTAAATCACTATTATGCCTGACTTTTTACTTTCTCAATTGCTTGTTACCGTCACACTTATTATTGAGTGTTGTGCCATGCAACTAAAAAACAAAAATTACATTCTAGCGGCCTTATCCGTTAGTTGCCTCTTTAATGGCATGCATTATTTATTGCTGGAACAGCAAACAGCAGGCTATATATTTTTATTTTCAAGTTTACGGTTTTTAATTTCAATTAAGTGGAAGTTTCAATGGCTATCAGTGGCAGCACTTAGCGTCAGCCTACTGATCACCATAGCCACCTACAACGGTGCTTTAAGTATTATTGGCTTTATCGCAACAGTATTCGTTACGGTTGGGTCATTTAGCCATAACGATAAATTTTTACGCGCGATGATGGTAACGGGCGGTTCATTGTGGCTACTGCATAACCTGCTTTTATGGACACCTGTCGGCATATTAGTTGAAGTGATTTTTGTTGGCAGTAGTGCCATTGGTTATTATCGATATTATATTGCGAAAAAAACGGTTAAACTTTCTTCGTAAACAAATCGTTAGGAAAAGTTTTGAAGATAAAAGCCTGTTACGAGCTGGTAGTTTATTATGCTATTTTTGCCTTGCTGTTGCCTTTGTTATTGCTACAAGCCGTTTGGGTGCGACTTACGATAATAAAACTACCTGAAGCGACAGGCGAACGCACAGGAAATAGCGGCAAAAACAATGCCATTAAATTACTGATTCTTGGCGACTCTGCAGCAGCCGGCGTTGGTGTTAATCAGCAAAAGCAAGCATTGGCAGGACAGTTACCGCTATTACTTACCAAGCAACATCCAATAAACTGGCAGTTAATCGCCAGTAGCGGCTTAACATCTACTGACATCATTAACGAACTTGCCTTATTACCAGCGCAAAAATTTGATCTTGTTTTAATTTCAGTTGGTGTCAATGACGTCACGCATTTCACCCGCCAAGCGCAATGGACTGAAAACATAAATACTTTGATTACGATATTGAGCAGCAAGTTTAGCGCCGACAAGGTATTATTTTCCAGCGTTCCTCCTATGCATTTATTTACCGCCCTGCCTCAACCACTGCGTTGGTGGTTAGGTTTACGCGCGACTAAGCTAAATACTTTAATGGCCGCGGTACTTGCTAATCAACATCAAGGCGCTAACAACAAGTGCTCAGTATTAACGGTTGATATACCCTTTAACCCTGAATTTTTGGCAACAGACGGTATGCATCCATCAACGTTAGCTTACAATGTTTGGGCAAAACAAGCCGCAGAGCAGTTCAGCATATTATTAACAGCGAACGAACATAAAAACGAACGACAAAGCCAGCTGAAATAATGAAGCAAAGTACGAGCTCAACACTTAACCATTATAAATTTACCGTAAATAAATTAACCGTGACAAATTAAAGGTCAGAGTTTTATGTTTAAAAAAATATTACTACTACTTATCGTAATAAGTTTAATCAGCTGTAAGAGTACAGCCGATCTTGCCTCAATTCGTAGTGTTGAAAGCTTAATTAAACAAATAAAATCTGACGATACTGATGTGGTTAGCATTGCCAATCAAGCAATTAAAACCAACAAACTTATTCAACAAGACATCACCAATATCAAAGCCTTGCTCGATGAACTAAGCAAGCATATAAATAACGTTTGGGGTGAAGATAAACCACAGCTTCCCAGCAATAAAAAACTAGTTAAATATACTAACGATTATAAAGCCCGTGCCATTGTAGACTTTGAAAAAGGCCGCATTTTAATTGAAACACTCGCCGACAGTTCGCAAGCGAAAACTATCAGCAATTTACAAAGCGCCATCGTTACGACGTTGCTAACAAGCGCAGATCCAAATAAAACCGATATATTTTCTAGCGATGCGCCAACACTTTCAGGCAAACCTTATTTATATCAGCAAGTGATAGACCAAGACAAAAAGCCCATTCAATACCAATGGCGTGCTAATCGATTTTCGAAATATTTAACCGAGTTTAAGCTGCAAAAATATACTAAAAATAGCAAACAGATTTATGCGGTTAGCATTAGCATGGTTAAACAACACCAACATTTACGTGAAGAAAAATACAGCCAATATGTACTGGCCTCTGCTAAGCGTTATCAAATATCACCGCAACTTATCTACGGAATAATTGAAACCGAAAGCAGCTTTAACCCTTTTGCTGTCAGTAGTGCCAATGCTTATGGCCTAATGCAAGTAGTGCCCAAAACTGCCGGTGCTGATGTTTATCAACGTATTAAAAAGCAACCCGGCGCACCAACCAAACAGCAACTTTTTGATCCCGCCTTTAATATTGATATTGGCGCAGCCTATTTACACATTCTCAACAATAACTATTTGAAAGACGTTACTAATGCCACCAGCCGCCACTATTCGATTATTTCCGCCTACAACGGTGGTAGCGGTAATGTATTAAAAACCTTTCATAGCAACCGTACCACAGCCATGAAAGTGCTCAATACAAAATCTGCTAAAGACGTTTATTATTTACTGACAAAGAAACACCCAAAAGCAGAGTCTCGTCGCTATTTAGAAAAAGTGACCAAGGCTGAAAAGAGTTATTTGTAAAAGTAAAATAGTGCTTAAAAGTATTAATTTTCCGATTTAGGAATACTCTTACAAAGCATTTAACACAATAAGGAATATTGATGTCTCAAACGGGTATTTATGAACAACTCATTACACAGTTGGTTGAGCAAAATTTAGATCGTGATGCCTTTTATGTTGGCGAGCGCACATTAGAAGCTGGTGAAGCCGCAACGCTATTATCACGATTTTTAACGCGAATTATTGAAATTGCCATGGACTCGGTACCCAACGGCGATAGTAGAATCCATCAGCAAATAAAACTCGCCAATACTATCGTGCAATGGCTTAGTCAGCATATTCGCGATGAAGCACTGATCAGTGAAAACCTGTTAGACAGCCAAGGTAAAATTCTTACCGCACTATTTGATAAATCCAATCCTATTGCAGCAGACTTACCCAAGTACGTTGAATCAATAATGCCGATTACTGGGCTTAGCCAAAGTGAATTATTTTGTGGCAGTAATGTTGGTATCTCGCTAGAGACTGAGATCAAAAGAGAGATCCAATCATCTGATAAAATTTATTGGTTAGTGTCTTTTATCAAGTGGGCTGGTATTCGAATATTTAAAAACGAGTTAGAAGCATTTACCCGTAGTGGCAAACAGCTAAAAATAATCACCACGTCTTACATGGGCGCGACCGATGCCAAAGCCGTTGAGTTCTTAGCCTCTCTACCAAACACCGAAGTAAAGCTCAGCTACAACACTAACCGTGAAAGATTACACGCGAAGTCTTATTTATTTAAGCGAAACACAGGCTTTCATACTGGCTATATTGGCTCTTCTAATTTATCACATTCAGCATTAACCAGTGGTTTAGAATGGAATTTAAAAATCACCTCACAAGAAATCCCCCATATTATTGAAAAGTCGCTCAGTACCTTTGAAACCTATTGGCAGTCACCTGACTTTGAACACTTTGATGGCAAAGCAGAGAGTAAAGAAAAGCTCCATGACGCCCTGCAAGCAGCAAAAGGCAGTTTTAACAATGCAGCGCCGAGCTTTTATTTCGATATAAAACCTCATTCTCACCAACTAACTATATTAGAAAAACTACAGGTTGAGCGTAATTTACATAATCGTTATCGCAACTTAGTGGTTGCCGCTACAGGTACAGGTAAAACCATTATTTCAGCTTTCGACTTTGCTCGTTTTTACGATAAAAACCCTGAAGCTAAGTTCTTATTTATTGCCCATAGAGAAGAAATTTTAAAGCAGGCACAAGGCGCATATCGTGGCGTATTAAAAAATAGTAGTTTTGGCGAATTATGGGTCGGCAATAACAAACCAAGCAAATATCACCACCTTTTCGCTTCTATTCAAAGCTTAAATTCACAAATGAGCAACCCAATTGACACTTTAGCGTTAAGTGAAGATTACTTTGATTATATTGTTATCGACGAAGTTCATCATATTGCAGCCAAAAGCTACCGCGAAATATTAAAACACTTTAGCCCGAAAATACTATTAGGATTAACCGCGACACCCGAGCGTCACGATGGTACAGATATTCTTAGTGATTTTTGCCATGTAATTGCCGCTGAAATACGCTTACCTGAAGCGATTAACCAACGCCACCTTTCACCCTTTCAATACTTTGCTATCGATGACGATACCGATCTGAGCAAAATAAAATGGTCTAAAGGCCGTTATGACATTGCTGAATTAACCAACCTTTATACTTATAACGACCAACGTGTTTTACGAATACTACAAAGTCTTGATGAAATTGTTACTGATATCGCTCAAATGCGCGCGCTGGCATTTTGTGTCAGTAAAGAACACGCAAATTTTATGGCGAAAAAATTTACTCTGAAAAATATAGCTTGTGGCGTGCTAACCAGCGATAACAGTAAAGATCGTGAAATCATGCAGCAACGCTTAAAATCAAAGCAAATAAACGTACTGTTTGTGGTCGATATCTTTAATGAAGGTGTCGATATTCCAGAGCTTGATACTTTACTGTTTTTACGCCCAACAGAAAGCTTGACGATATTCTTACAACAACTAGGTCGCGGGCTGCGTTTAACCGATAACAAAGAATGTTGCACAATATTAGATTTTGTCGGCAATTCGCGACCAGAATACGACTTTTCACATAAGTTTAGAGCATTAGTTGGCAAAACCAATCAAGCAATAGCAAAAGAAGTTAAACAAGGCTTTCCTCATTTGCCTTTGGGTTGTCGTATTGAGTTACAAGAAAAAACTCAAACCATGATCTTAAAAAACATCAGCCAAGCAACACTGAATAAAAGCCGATTAATTAACTTAATTATTAATTTCCCTCATGTTACTCATTTACCTTTAACATTAAAAAACTTCTTACATATCAACCCTAATATTACCTTAGAAGATATCTACAAAGTTAAAGTTGGAAAGTTTGGCGGTTGGCAAGCCCTAATAGCGATAAGTAAAAATAAAGCCATAGATGAAAGTAAACAGGCGCTTTATGCGGCTTACTATCGCGCTATCAACAACCGATTAATGATCTGCACTTCAATATCTTATTTACGCTTTATTAAAGCCCTTTGTGATAACAACTTTGCGTTGCCATTAACTAACTTTACAGGCGATACAGTAAACTCTGAGCATTTATTTACCCTGATGTGTCATTACGACTTTTGGGACAAAGCGGGTAAACAAGCTGGCTTTAACCGCCTTGAAGAAAGTATTAAAGCTCTCAGAGATAAAAGCCTTCAAAAAGAACTCAGCGAAGTAATCGATATACTGATTGAACAACTAGAAGTAAGTGAATTTGCTATGCCAAAAGTTGGCAACCCAATGGTAGATACATCACCGCTAAAAATGCATGTCCGCCATCCAAAAGAGCATATTTTTGTCGCTTTTGGTGAGAGTGTTTTTTCAAGAAAGTCATCAAGCCGCGAAGGTGTTTTAAACATAGCTGACGCTAATACAGAATTATTGTTTGTTACTTTGAATAAGAACGAAAATCAGTTTTCAGCAACCACCATGTACCATGACTATGCCATGAGCCCAACGCTATTTCATTGGCAAACACAAAATAGTGCTAAGCCAGAATCTGGTCGAGGTTTAGGCTATATCAAGCAAAAAGAAAACAACAAAACATTCATTTTATTTGTTCGCGAGCAAGCCAAAGACGAAAATGGAAAAACCATGGGCTTTGTAAACTTTGGCCCGGTTGATTTTGTCAAATATGAAGGTAGTCAACCGATGAATATTACTTGGAAACTTAAACATCCCATGCCAGCATATTTGTGGCATGAGACGGCTAAGTTGGCGATAGGTTAAGAGTGCATAATAAAGTCTCTAGTCATGGAGTTGCTAGATACCTTCCTTACACTAGAAAAGCATAATCAATAGTTATTTGACTATAAAGTTAAATATTTTTAGTTAATTAAATGGACTTGATTATTATTTTCAAAAAGTACTATTGTATTCTAGTAAATTGGCATAATTTACAATATTCTGTACATAAATACAGCTTGACACACATTGCAACTAATATATAGTTGCACATCCAAAATATGGACTATAATCTGAAATGAGCAGAAAGGAAAAACTCAAACAAGCATTACTCAACCGACCAGCTAAATTCAAATGGAAAGATTTAGTGGTAGTAATGAAAGATTTAGGCTTCATTATGAAGAACGCTAAACGTGGTTCAGGTAGGAACTTCTACAATCCAACAACTGGTCAGGTTGCAAAATGGCATGAACCACATCCGGGAAACGAAGTTTTACAATATGTCGTCGACGAGGCGATTGTGTTAATCAAGGAACAAAAAGATGAAAAGTAAGCTACTTGAATACAAAGGTTATTATGCCTCTATAAATGTATCGGTAGAAGATGAATGTGTATTTGGTAAGGTAGAGTTTATCAATGACAGTATCGTATTTGGAGCAGATACAGTTGCAGAGCTTAAAGTTACTTTCAAATCAGAAATAGAAGATTATCTAGAATTTTGCAAAGAAGTTGGTAAAGATCCAGATAAGACGATGACAGGTTCTTTTAATATTAGAATTGGTGAAGAACTGCACAAAAAAGCCTTGGTTCGTGCCAAGTTAGATAGTGTTACTTTGAATGAAGTGATAAAGAAATCGGTAGAGCAATACGTTAATTCAGCAACTGAAATACACAACCATGTTAATGTAAATGTTCAAAATGTAGATAATAAAAGCGTAACCACACAGCCTTTTGAATTGTCACCATCCACTGCTTGGACCGCAAGCGAGGAGGTTTCGCATGGATCTCACTAAATTAAGGTTGCAGTCGGCTGATATTACAAGCTTTAAATACGAAGATTTATCTTCAAACAAAAAAGCATCCACTTCAGGATTCTTAAAAATAATTCTTGTACGAAAAGAAGAGATAGAAGCTAGTAAAGATCGTTTACTAATGCTCTACACGGGTACTGTTACTGCATTTGAAGGAGAGGAAACGCCTTCACCAAAGATAGAAAGCAAAGTAATGAATCTTCATATTGAGTTTTCTATGAAGTACTCTGGCGTGTTTGATATAAACAAACTCCCGTCTCAGTCTCAAGAGGCTGAATGGCTTTTTAAGAAAGATGCTGGTGTATTTTTACACAGTGTTGTCAATCGGTTTTTAGCTGATACTACTTTTAAAGCGATTCAATTACCCCACCAGTAATAACAGTTAACCCTGAAAGTTAGTGGTAAACTACTTTCAGGGTTATTCATTAATTTCAACCAAATGGTTAGCATAAAATTTAAAAACTCACCACTCTCTCAACTGCTGCATTTCTTTCAATCGGCCTCGCTGCATCACCAGCGCCTCAAACAAATCATCTATTGATTCGTTGTTAGAACTTAAGCCCGGTAAGGCGATATTTGCTTCAGCAAAAAAGCGTTTACTTTGTATGGGCAGACTTGCTGTTGTTTGTTCTAGTGCTGTTGAAGGCATAAAAGATCTAGTGCTTATTTTATAGCCCACTGGCACTTCATTCACTTCATTACTTTGCGTTGAAACAGACAAGTTATTACTGTCATTCAGCCAAGCTGTTTGCCACCAATGCTGAATTCTTTCTTTCGAGGCTTTTAATTTATGCTCTGTCGGCAAGCGATCGCTTTTTTGATTGTTAATTTGGCTATCGGTTGGCAGTAAATTCCATAAATCGTTATTGGGCCAACGGGCAAATGGCATGCTGTGATCAATATCGTATTTTTGTTGTAACGATTTTGCTGACCACACACACTGAATTTGCTCACTTTTCGGTAGTTGCTGTTTAAGCTGTTCAAAACGATTTCGTACTTCGGTGGTTGTGCGTTTAGGCTCTAACCAATTCAGTGCTTGGTATAAATGAAACTGCTTTTCAGACGTTGCATATTGAGCATTACCCGAATAGCTCGCCATGGTTTTAACCCACTCACTCACAAGAACTGGTTCAATCCAACAGGCGTAACGATTAAACGCTAGCCATGTTGATTCAGGTAATGAGAACTCACCCCATTGCTCAAGGGTTTGCAAATCAAGAAAGATACTGGCTTTGGCTTTAACGGTTTTACTAGCAATATCAAATACCTTTGCACCGCTACCAGCCTCTTGATTAGGAAAGGTAATATAACGACAAGGCATGGTTTTAATATTACTGACTGCTGCTGAAATGGTTTTATGCAGTGCAATGGCATCTTCACCGGTGAATAAATTACCGATGCGATAATCTGAGGCACTACGATGGGTTAATTTGTGCCAGCCATCAGCTTTCATAAAACCCATGTTTGGGCTTTTACTCGGTGATTGAAATAACTGATGGCTATCTATTAAGTCTTTGTACTGATGACACCAATAAAGCGCGACTAAACCCGCAGGTAAAATAACGCGATCGCCAAATGGCGATGATTCTCTTCGCAAAACTGCACCGGGGTGGCCATCGGCAATGCGCAGTAATACTCTTAACAACGCCAGTTTATGAGTTGCAGCCTTGCCATCATTAATCGCGACATGGCGAATGAATGGGAATGCACCTGTGCCATCGTCTGGCATTTGCAGCACAAGGGTTTGCCAAGAAACGTGGTTTCTGCCGAGTTTATCGGTTTCTTTTGCTGTTGCTAACTTGGTAAATAGGCCAACATCAGTCGCTAGACGTTTTAACTCATCAGCACAGACGATATGCATTTTACGCTGTTTAAAGTCGTCGTCGGTCTGGCCGTGGCGAAGTGATATAACTATTTTACCGCCGGGTTTTAATAAATTGGCAAGTTTACGAATTGAACGAGCACGAGCACTTTGCGAAATATGCATCCACACCGCACTTAACAAGATTAAGTCAAAGCTAACTTCTTGTTTAGTAATAACGCTTAATGATGGCAACGCATCGTTGAGCCATTTTACTTTTAAGTCTTTGGTGACTTTAGCGCCTAATTCGGCAAGTTCAGTGGCAGGTTCAACCGCAAAAACTTGAATATTGTTAGCGGTTTTATGTGTTTTTTCAGCAAGCTCAGCAAAATACTTAGCATCTCGGCCAGCACCAGCGCCTAAGTCTAAGATACGTGCATTGGAATTTTTAAAAATGGCAGGTAAAAACTGCGACCAACTTTGGTGAACCTCTTCAAATGATTTTGAAAGGTATTGTCTAGCAAGGTCTTTGGCGTTCTCATTATAAAACTGAGGGGTCACTGCATCATCCTAATTACACTTCGTCCATAAGCTCAAAATACATTATGTCGAACCAAGACTGATTTAAGTGTAATAAATTGTCAATGAGTAATTAGATAAGTGACTAACTTAGTTGATATTAATCAAGATAGCTATGGGTGTAAGCCGCGGTATTTCGTCTTTATTCTTTTGCCTTGTAAAGCCTTAAATCAGCTTGGTTAAAATGAATGTTCAAGCTGTTGTATCATTTAGCATCGTGATTAGCATTAACCGTCAATCACGATGCAGCCTAAACTACAGGTTAATATTATTGATAGCTTGTGCGTTCAAGTTCGTATTTTTTCATTTTATCGTAAAGGGTTTTTCTGGCTAAATTTAGCGCTTCCATGGTGTCTTTAATACAGCCTTCATTGCTTGCCAGCGCTTCTTCAATAAGAAATTTCTCAAAAAATTCAACTCGCTGGGTCAGTCCCATATCGCTGTGCATTGAGTTTGCGCACGTATTTTGGTTTAGGTTAAATGCTGCCGCTTCACCCAGCAAAATATAACGTTCGGCTAAGTTACGTAACTCCCTGACATTACCCGGCCAACCATAACTTAATAGTTGTGTTTTATGTGTTTGTGATAATGGAATAAGTTCTTTTTTATAACGTGCTGAAGCTATTCTGGCAAAGTGCAAAAACAGCAAAGGTACATCTTCAATGCGCTCTCGCAAGGGAGGAATATCCACTTTCACTAAGTTCAAACGGTAATATAAATCTTGACGAAATAAACCTTGCTCGCACAGCTCTAATAAATCAACTTTGGTTGCCGCTATCACTCTAACATCAAGTTCGATGCCTTCATTAGCGCCTAAACGCACCACTTTTCGCTCTTCTAATACCCTTAACAGCTTCACCTGTAAGGCCATAGGTGTACTTTCTATTTCATCAAGAAATAAAGTGCCACCATTAGCGTATTCAAATTTACCAATACGTTTTTTATCGGCGCCGGTGTAAGCGCCCTTCTCGGCGCCAAATAGTTCACTTTCGATAATATTTTCAGGAATTGCGCCACAATTAAGCGCAACAAAATTACTGTCTTTGCGAATGCTATGGTCGTGTAAATAGCGAGCAACTAACTCTTTTCCGGTCCCTGTTTCGCCATCAATGAGGATATCTGCCGGTGCATCCATTACTTGATTAAGCATATTACGCATTTGTACAATGTTGGGCGCATTGCCTAAAATTCTTGGTCCGGGTGAGCAGTGTGTTTCTATTTCTATTTTTAGTTGTCGATTTTCAAGCACTAAAGCGCGCTTATCTAATGCTCTTTTCACCGTATCGACTAAGTCGTCATTGTTAAAGGGCTTTTCAATAAAGTCATAAGCCCCATTGCGCATGGCGCTTACTGCCATTGAAATATCACCAAAGCCGGTCAGGAGAATAGTTGGAATGTCTGAGTCAATATTTTTCACCTCAGCCATTAACTGGTGGCCATTCATTTTAGGCATATTAATATCGCTGATCACAACACCCGGCCAAGTATCACTGAGTTGATTTAGTAATTGATGCGCTTGTGAAAAGCTTTGTACTTCAAAGTTGCGTAATTCGAATGTTTGTTCAATGGCGCTACGTATATGCTCTTCGTCATCAATAACAAATACGACCCCCACTTTTTCTGTTTCCATAATATTTCCTTGATTACCTGTTTACAGGCAAGCTAATGGTAAAAATAGCGCCGCCATCGGGGTGGTTGCTGACGTTAAGTTTACCTTGCATTGATTCAATAATTCGGTGTGAGATAGACAACCCTAAGCCTAGGCCAAAGTTATCTTTGGTGGTAAAAAAGGCCTCGAAAACTCTGTCGATATTATCAACTAAAATACCAGGACCATTGTCTCGTATTTCAATAATAACCCGTTGCTTAACTTCAGCGACAGAAATCATGATTTTTTTCTCTTCTTGTTCACTAAGCGCTTGTATTGCATTGCTCAATAAATTAACCAACACTTGTTCAAAACGAATGGCATCACCATAGACATGCACGGGATCTAAACACGTTTTACTGGTAAATTCTACCTTAGCGGCTTTCGCTTGATGCTTGACGATACTCATCGCTGCAACTAGGCTCATCTCAACATCAACGGTAGTCGCGGCACCTTTACTTTTTTTAGAGAAACTATTAAATTGACTGACAATATCGCTGAGCCTGTCAACTAATCCAATGATCAGTGTCAGGTTGTTTTTTACTTTGTCTGCCATACTGCGCTCTTGATAAGCTAGGGCATTTTCTGAGTAACTGCGTAAAGCCGTTAACGGCTGATTAATTTCATGATTAATACTTGCTGACATACTACCAATGAGCGCAAGTTTTTCTGATTGAATTAATTCATCTCGCATTTTGTTGACTTGAGTTTGCGCCTGCTGACGTTGCGCTATTTCTTCATGTAATTTGGTATTGGTTGCGCTTAAATCAGCGGTGCGCTCTTTAACTTTATTTTCTAACAGCTGCTGAGACTGTTTAAGTCTGCGGGCATTTTTAACCCGTTCGTTAGCAAACAAAAATAAAAACACCATTAACAAGTAGCCACTAACACTCTGAATAACAAGTAAATTTTGCTGTTTTTTGATCGGCGCTACTGAGCTCCATAAATGCACTTGCCAATTTGCGGTTGTCATCAGTTTACTCAAAGCAAAAACCTGCTCTGTGCCTTTATTTGATGCAACCTCTAACAGTTTATTACCTAAGTTTTGCGGCAAATAACGATTGGAAATATCAATAATGTTTAGTGCCGATATTTCTTGCTCGGCATAGCGTTTTTCTGACATTAAGTTTTGTTGCTGTACTTGTGATAAATCACCAATGGTTTTTAATCGCCAATCAGGTCTGTCAGAAATAAACACTACATCATCGGGAGCAACAATTAAAAAGTTAAAACTATTATTTAATACCGTTTTTTTATACTGCTCTTCAATATCAGCGATACTTATTTTTAAGGCAATAACACCCTCAATGTTATTATCAATTATCACAGGGTAAGCATAATAAAAGCCTCGCTTACCGTTACTTAAACCAACAGCATAGTAATCGGAGAGCTTACCTTTTAAGGCGTTTTGAAAATAAGGTCTGAAAACGAAATTCATGCCAATAAATGAGGTTGGTGATTGCCAGTTGCTCGCACCAATAGTGATACCATTTTTATCAATTAGGTAAATATCAGACGCCTGAGTCATGGTTCTCACATCGGCTAATAAATGATTCAGTTTTGCCAGTTTTGTTTGGTCTTGGGGGAATAATAAGGCTTGTGCTAATACCGGCTGTTTCGATAAAACTGTAGGTACTCGGTCAAAGCGAGCAAGAATATTATCGATATAACGAACTAAATTAGATAATTGTTGGTTCGACTGTTGATACATCTTCTGATAAGCCTTGCTCATGCCTATCATTTGCGTCAGTTCAATAGTCAGTAATAAACCCGCCATGACCAAAGTGAAAACTAGATAGTTTCTACGCTTTGATTTTTCTTGATGTGCCACAATTTTACCTTATGAATAAACCAATACTAGAGCCGTACTAAAGCCAGAGTCATACCAGAGCCCTTAATTTCTCGCTTTACTGGGCTACGCGATAAAATAATCGAAGAGTCAATAAGGTTGGTATCATAGTATTTTATCAGCTTTTACCAGTCAAAACGTTGTTTACCATCATGCATTAGCTATTTGGTATGAAACAAATACATTATTCCATATCAAATGCCAAACCAGATAGTCGCAGTTTAGCGCTCTGAATTGGGAAATTTAATCAAATTGGTATAAATCAAACTTAATCTTTAAAGCTAAGCAATTTAGCTAAATAATGAATGTGACTAATATAAGTACATAACATGCTACCGCCCCATAATGACATAGGTACGCTAACATTAAACTCACTATATTTTTTACTGACGCTAATTGGCGGATCTCCACATATCTATACTTTTTCATGGGTGGATATCAATACGTAAGCTGATCAAAAATAATAACAAAAAATATAATTACCTTTATTAACAACAAGATAAAAACATGGCGTTGTCTTTGCTATGCATAAATTAGAATTATTATAAAAACACAACATTGTGAGAAAGTTTATGACTGATATTAAAGACAAAGCAACGCCATTACGTATGCTCATATTAGGACCAGCATTAATGCTGTTCACCTTATTAGTACCTTGTCCCTTTGAAGGCATGTCTGCCGAGGCCTGGCACACTTTAGGTTTAGCATTATGGATGGCCACTTGGTGGATTTCTGAAGCAACCCCAGTTTCAGTTACCGCCTTTTTACCCTTAATCGTTGCGCCAATTGTTGGCATAGCACCGATTAAATTAACTACATCATCTTATGCCCACCCTTTGATATTCCTTTTTCTTGGGGGCTTTTTTATCTCTATTGCGATGGAAAGATGGAACTTACATAAACGCATTGCCTTAAAAGCTATGTCGTTATGTAGCACTAAGCCTAGCCATCAAATAGGCGGGCTAATGCTCGTTACCGCATTTTTATCTATGTGGATGTCAAATACGGCAACCGCCGTAATGATGCTACCAATTGCTTTATCAATCATCGAAATGGTTAAACAAAAACAAGATGGTAAAAACGCAAGTAACTTTGCAAAACCGATGCTTTTAGCCATTGCTTTTTCTGCCAGCATTGGTGGTTTAGCCACATTAATTGGTACTCCGCCTAATGCACTAATGGCAGCTTATTTAGCTGATAGCTACAACATTGAAATTGGTTTTGCTCAATGGATGATCATCGGCGTGCCATTAACAATAATACTTTTAGCTTTATGTTGGGTAATTTTAACCAAGATTTGTTACCAAGTTAATGAAGGCGAACGCATCGACACTAACAGCATGTTTAAAGACAAGCTGAAAGAATTAGGCCGCATGCATAAAGGCGAGAAGCTCGTACTATTTTTCTTTGCTTTAGCAGCCTTAGGTTGGATATTTAGACCGGTAATCGCCAGCTTCACTGGCTTAGCGATATCTGATACTGGCATCGCTATGTTTATCGGTTTAATGTTATTTGTAGTACCGGTTGACCGTAAAAAAGACATTCGTATTTTAGCCTGGGAAGACACTAAGAAGTTACCGTGGGGTGTATTGTTACTTTTCGGTGGTGGTTTAGCTTTAGCAAGTTTGATTAAAAAATCAGGACTTGCCGGTTACATTGCAACTCAGCTTGAAGCAACGTCAAATATTCCGGTGATAGCCGCTGTGTTAATCGTTACGTTAACAATTTTATTTTTAACAGAAGTAACCAGTAATACAGCAACTGCCGCAAGCTTTTTACCGCTACTAGGCCCAATTGCTGTGACGTTAACTGATGGACCTTTAATGTTAGTGATACCTGCGGCATTAGCTGCCAGTTGTGCCTTTATGATGCCAGTGGCAACACCACCTAATGCGGTAGTATTTAGCTCAGGTGAATTGCGTATTGCGGATATGGCAAAAGCAGGCTTTTGGCTTAACATTACCGCGGTAGTTTTAATCGTTATCATGATGTTAACTACCGTGCCTATGGTGTTTAATATATAACCGCTAGCTGTATTTCTGAAATAAACACCAGCACATTAAGCTGGTGTTTATTTTAATTATCTATTCCAATAAATCACTGCAACAAAGTACTGCAACAAACGACTATCAAATACTTCAGCAAAACGCCTAGTACATCTCCAAGTCTTTATTTGACCCCCTTTATCAATAAGCCAGCTTAATAAAAATAAAATAATATGGATCTATAAGCTGAATAAACAAGACTATTTAGACTGTTGTTACGAGCAATTGCTCAAGGTTTTTCAGCCTGCCAGACTGTACATTATACCAAGTCTATGTACGTTCTAAATTTTAAGGCTTGTTTTGCAGGAAATTAAGGCTTTATCAACTCCTTGTAAGATAATGCCTTAGAAACTTTCAATTTATACTTAACCTCAGTTTGGGTTAATGGACTTTATAACCTGTTGATTCATAGTATTATTAGCTAAATTATTCACGACATTTTTAAGTGAAAGATTAAAAAAAGCGCAATCATGGAGTTTAGGCGCTTAGCAAGGAATTTTTACAAACCAATAGCGAGCTATTGGGCGTAAAAATAACGCTGATAAGCGTTTAAATGGCATTGTTGGGTAAAGTAGCTTAACCCGAACTGGGGTTACTTAGTTAAAGCAACTTACTGATAAATTTTACAATGATTGACTTGAATTATTTTTTCAGTTTAAGAAAATAATCAAATATTTCAGGCACGTTACCTTTGCCCATACCGGCATCAAATGCCGCTTGTAAATTAGCAGAAGAGCCTTCTGCAATTTCAGACCGCGTGTCAAATTCTTCAAGCATTTTTAGAAAATAACCTAAGTCTTTATTGGCATTAGCAATTGAGAAACCAAGGTCGCTAACACCGTCAACAGCATAGTTTTTACAAAAGTGCATGAAAGGTGAATTGGATGGTCCCGTTGACATAATTTCAAACAATTGTTGACGATCAACACCAGCAAGCTCGGCAACAGCAAAAGCTTGAGACATAGCACAAACCGTGGTCATGCCAATGAAGTTATTAATAAGCTTAGTGGTGTGCCCTGCACCCAATGCGCCTAAGTAGAAGATATTTTCACCTTGATCTTGTAAAACTGGCTGAACTTTGTCAAAAGTTGCCTGATCACCGGCAGCCATAATGTTAAGCAAACCATCTTTAGCATGTGCTGGTGTGCGCCCTAGTGGTGCGTCAATCATGCCTGCGCCTTTAGCTGCTAAGTCGGCACCAATTTTTTTAGTTGATGCTGGAATTGAAGTACCAAAATCAATCAGTACTGCGCCAGCTTTGATACCCGCTAGAATGCCATCATCAGCATAAAAAATGCTTTCAACAACCGCTGAAGTGGTTAGACAAAGCATAACAATATCACTTGCTGCGGCGAGTTCTTTTGCCGAACTGGCAACATTAGCACCACGGGCAACACAGGCTGAAACTGCGTCTTTATTTAGATCTAACACGGTTAGTTGGTAGCCCTTTTTCTGCAGGTTTTCTACCATGTTGCCGCCCATAAGGCCTAATCCGATAAAACCAATGGTTGGTTTTGTCATAATATTCTCCTAAAAGTATTCACTGAAGTTTAACGGTTAATTCATAACCGTATGCCTAGACAAAGTAAGTAACTTTTATTTCAATTATACTGATGAAATTTTTCAATAATTGATGCTAAAAAGTTTCAATATTTTTATGAGCAGCGTAAACTGCTCATCTTTATGGCTCGATACACTATGCGTTAGAATTTAGCTTTTACACCAAATTCCCACTTAGTGCCTGAGCGAGAGTAATCAGCAATAGTGGTATCGTTACCCCGGGTCATCACTTGTGGTTCGTTGGTCAAGTTAAGGCCTTTTAAGAATAAGCTAACACTTGAGTTAACTTTATACTTAGCAGACATGTTCATGTAGATAGCGTCTTGTACATATCGGTGTGAACGATCTGGAAAAGGTAAGCCGTTAGGTTGTAAATATTTAGAACGATACTTCCAAAGTAAACGAACAGTGGTGTCGTCTCCTTCCCAGTAAACTGATGCTGAGGCGACATTTTTTGAAAAGCCAAATAAGTTCGCATCTGGCACAATACCGGCACTGGCAGGCTCATCAGTGACAAAGTTAGAGCTTGCGTAGTTCCATGCAAACTTAGCACCTAAACCATTAAACGGCTCAGGCAATTCAACAAAGTGCTTTTGACCGGTGATTTCAACGCCTTTAATAATAGAGTTATCGTCAGAGGTTTGTTTAACTAAGTGGCTAACGCCGGTGTAAGTTGTATCAACACCATCTAAATTAACGATAATGTCACGTTGCTCAGTTTCGCTTTCATAGCCACCGGTGAACGATTTATGATAGAACGCTAAGGTTAAAGCAGCATCTTCTGACGGATAATATTCAAAAGATACGTCATAGTTTATCGCAGTGTATGGGTCTAAATGGTTACCATTGGCTTCACCGCTACGAATAACAGACGAATAGTCAGTATTGGTACTAGGATCACAAATTGTGTCATCTTCATCTTCACATGTTTCATAGCTTACCCCTGCCGACATCGCATTTAATTGAAAACGAGACATAGAACGATAGGCCGCTGTTCGAACATAAAATTCATCAGTTACGTGAAAAGTTAAGTTTAAGCTTGGTAATACTTCGGTGTATTCTGAAGCTAAGTTGACGCGTTCAATATCACCCGTTGGGTTAATTTGTGCACTGTAAGTACCCGTTTCTTCATCGGTGGTGATATAAACTTTGTCACCCCAACCTTGAGATTCCGTTTCTGTTTTTACCACACGAACACCAACGTTACCGTATACCGGTATACCACTGATTTCAGTATCAAAGTTACCCATAACATAGGCAGCTGTGATGGTTTCAGTTACGTCACGGTCAGCACCATCACGGCCATCTTCACGTTCACCTATATCATAAAAAGCTGTGCTCGTTGCACCGGGTAATTGCCCCAAAACTTGACCAATAAAACATTTATGATCATAAGTAGCATAGCGCGTTGCATCACCGCCACTGCCAGGCTCTTCAGTAAATTGAATATTATTTGAATGGTCATTTTGGCAACCATTGATAATGCCATTAATGAGTTCTGAGTTGGCTTCTGGGTTTAGTTCATCCCAATTATTATCTTCGTTGTCACTAGCGCCGTATTTTTGTGAACCATCGGCAATCACTAACGAGACATCATTAGTGACAAAATCAAGTAGATGCTCTTTCGAGTATCGAACACCGACTTTGACACTTGAAAAGTAATCATTGTCGAGTTGATATTCGCCATCTAAATTGATAGCAAAAATATCATCGTTACGATTATCATGTGCACGTCGATATTCTACGTAAGCATGATCATCATTAACAAAATTATTCATGTCACTTGCGTCAAATACTTCTGAAGCGGCAAACCCGTCATCACCAGGTCCTAAACGATTGTTATCTAGCCATGTTAACGTTGGTACATTACGGCCACGAAAATCTAGCGCATAGTTATAACGCTCTGTTGAACGAAATTTAGTTCGTTGGCGTAAGCGGTATCGATAGGATTCAGAGTATGATAAATCAAGCGCAAGGGTTAAATCTTCAGTTGGTGCATATTCTATTTCGATACCGCCACCGCGATATTCATCAACCTGATTACGGTTTTCGCCCTGCAACGTTGGTCTTGCTTCACCCGTTGAATAAAGTAAGGTGTGATCGTCAGCAATAATGTGATCAGCGAGATCATCGATGCGAGAATCTAAGGCTAATTCCATACGTTTTTCAGTGTACTCTAAATCAGAGTATTCATAGTCAAAATTAATTTCTAAGTCGTCGCGAGGTACCCACTGAAAAGTAAATACTGCACCGGTACGCACATCTTCATCTTCACCTGTGCGCCAGTAAGCGTCATTCGGTACATAAAAAATGCTACTTGGGTCAAAATCGGCTAAGTCGGTATCTATGCCCAACTCAGGTTCACGACCAACGCGACCTGAGCTGACACCTTGCTGCCCAGTAGCACAATTACTACCGCCTACTAAGTTTGAACCATCAGCAGCACGAAGCGCACAGACCGCCATTTGTGAATTACCACCGTAGTTTTCTTCTGGATTTGAAGAATCAGAATGGCTAAGTCCGAAAGTAAACCCCATATCGCCTAGGTTATCGGTTTCCCATTGCTGCACAGTCGAGACAATAAGCTTTTTGCCCCAAGGCGAGCTGCCGCCTTCAACATCGTCATAATACGAATTGTATATGCCTGTTGCTTGAACCGTTGTTTGCGCTTCACCATAGTCAACAGCGCGCAGAGAATTAACATCGATAGTACCTGAGGTGCCACCTTCAACTAAATCAGCTTGTTGAGATTTATAAATGACGACTTTGTCGACAAGCTCAGATGGGAATTTTTTGAAGTTAACCGCACGACCAGCGCCGGCATTGGTGATCGTTCGGCCGTTAAAGGTTGAGTAACCCCAATAAGAGCCTAAACCACGAATTGATATTTCGTTTTGGCTGCCTTTTAGACGGTGACCAGATGCACCAGAAATATTCTCAATAACATCAGACAATGATAAACCAGGTAAATCGCCAAAGTCTGCTGCGGCTACTGCATCAACAATTGCCGTACTGTGCTTTTTCTCGTTCAATGAACGAGTCATAGTACGTCGTAAGCCCCCACTGACTTCAATTACTTCAATGTCAGCTTCCACTTTCTTTTCTGTTTCTTCTTCTGCAGCCGTGGCTGGAAAAGCAAGTAAGGAGAGTAATGTAGATGCACACAAAAATTGTCTAGGATAGCTAGCCTGCTTACGCACAACTCTGCTAATTTTATTTAACTTATTGAAAGTAGCCATTGATATTTCCGATTCATTATAGTTTTTATACTCGTTGTGCTTTATTCAAACAATATAAATCACAATTGTCAACCAATCTGGTAATACAAAACATTAAAAACCACCAAAACATAACTTACCAATAAATACAATTAACATAACCAATTAACATTAATCTATAATATTGCAGTTATTATTAATGTGGAGTTTAACGATTATTTTTTAAGTGTAGTAGAATAAAATAGACATAAACAGAGATAATTATAGTAACGGCAAGGTAAGAAAACAATTACCACAAGCTTAAGCATCATACACAAGATTACCAAAACTAATTTTTGGTTGACCAAAACACACTACATAGTGTAAAACCTTAGTTAGGCCATTTTTTCGCGGGATATATTCTATTAATAACAAACTTACTCGAATAAAAGCCTGACAAAAAACACTACTTAAAATATACCGTCAGCCCACATTAGATACACAAGTTTGTGCGATTCAATTCATCTTAGCCGTTAGGACAATTATGCAAATACATAAGACTTTTTTTACTTTCGTTACCTTATTTAGCTTATTTGGCATAGTTAGCTGTGGGGGTAGCCCAAGTAACAATACCGTAACAACAACTGTCCCAAAGCAAGTTATTGATCCAGTTACCACGCCCACTGTTATCGATGACATCAGCTGTGGTGTGAGTTATCCACTACAAATTTCAGCTATAAATGATGTATCGACTGATGCCGAGCTACCAACTTTATTCGATAGCAATAAAACCAAGGTTTCCAACTGGCAGGCCGACACAACCGATAGCAAGTTATTACTAACGCTTTCAGAGCCAGCCCTGCTCAAACAGCTGATTATTACTTGGAAAAACCTAGACTATGTGCATTTATTCAATATTTACGGCTCTAAAGACCAAAAAAATTGGCAATTACTTAATAGCAAAACCCAAAGCGAAAAGAATTCACTGTTCCCTGGGGTAATTAACTTAGACCAGTTAAACACAGAAACGGCGCTGTATTTACGCATAGATCTCGCTGGTAACGACGTTTCTCAGCCAAGTAGTATTTTGGAAATTGAAGCCTTTGGTTGTCAAGAAGATGTCAGTCATAACATCGAATTAATTGATTGGTACTTAAGTGTGCCAACCGATGAAGACAACAATGGCAAATCAGACAGTATTAAGGAAACCGCGCTCGTTGGTGGTTATGCTGATCCGCGCTTTTTTACTTTGTCAAAAGATGGCGGCGTGGTATTTACCACCTCAGTTTCAGGCTATCGCACCTCAACTAATACTAACTATGTACGCTCAGAGTTACGAGAAATGTTACGCAGGGGCGACACAAGTCAGCAAACCCAAGGGGTTAATAAAAATAACTGGGTATTTTCTACTGCACCACAAGCAGACCAAGACAATGCCGGCGGTATTGACGGCGAACTCAATGCTGAACTAGCAGTCAATAACGTAACAATCACCGGCGAAGCCTATCAAATAGGTCGCGTTATTATTGGTCAAATTCATGCTAATGATGATGAGCCTGCCCGACTTTATTATCGAAAATTGCCAGGCAATTCAAACGGCGGCATTTATCTCGCGCATGAAACCCTTGGCGGTGACGATAGCTATTACGACATCATAGGCAGTCGCACTAATACCGCAAGTAACCCCGTTGATGGTATCCCGCTAGATGAAAAATTTAGTTATTCAATAACGGTTTCTGGCCATACGCTTACTGTAAAAGTTGTCAAAGCTGATGGCAAAGCGTTTGAACAAGTCGTAGATATGACGACAAGCGGCTATGACCAAGGCAACCAATATATGTATTTTAAAGCTGGGGTTTATAATCAAAATAATTCCGGCGATGCCCATGATTTTGTCCGAGCGACGTTCTATCGAATCGATAATAGCCATAGCGGTTATTCAAACTAAAACAATAAGATAAGAGATTAACCATGAAGAATTTATATTTGCTATTTTTTTTGCTCAGCTTTACCAGCATGGCTGCAGAAACTAACACTGAGCGCTTTTTCAACGACCATCTGATCATAGAGTTGTCAACAGAGTTTAAGGCCTTATCTGACTCCGCTTTAGACAAGCGTTATGGCAAACAAAAAAATCCTCCCGCTTTTGCATTTAGCGATAAAGATAAATCGGTCAGCTTTACTTTTACGCAGTATTCCACGCCAGCAGATAAGAAAAGTATGAATAAAATTCATAAATCGCTATCTAATATCTTGCGTAAATCTAATGACAAAGCCCGTTGGAAAAAAGACAAAGTATATAACCGACTAGGAACTAAAGTTGCTGTATTCGAGTACGAGATCAAAGCTATTGGTAAATACCAATTCAATCTTACTTACGCATTACCCGTAGACGGAAAATTAACCTTTATTTCATTTACCACTACCGATAAAAAATACAAAAACAAATGGCTAGCCCTAGCCAGAGCAAGTATGGATTCAATACAGATCAAGGGTATTTAAGTGATAAAACACGTAAAAAATCCTCCTTTTCATCATTAGTCACTCGCTAAAAACTGATAAACCCAACCGCAATCCTCACATATTGGTTGACAAAGTGGCAATACAAATTAGTATTAAGATTAAACCAAATAGCAGCGAAATTTTTTTACCAAAAAAATAGTAGGATTATAATAATGAAAAAGTTAATGAATAAAACGATTGCTATATCAACCATTGCATTAGCAATGGTTGGTTGTAATACCGATACATTGCCTGACAAAATAGGTAACTCGTTTGGTCAACTTTCGCTATCAGGGGAAGCTAAAGTTGGTGAAACACTCACAACAACGTTAACCGATGCAAATGGCTTAGATGCATCAGCCGTTTCTTATACTTGGATGGCAGACGACGTAGCAATTGCTAGCGCAACATCGAGCTCTTTGTTATTAACTGACACTCAAGCCGGCACAAATATAAAAGTTACCGTTTCATACACAGATAACGATAACTATAGTGAAGTAATTACCTCTAACCCTACAGCCGATGTGTTAATCAACTTTATTGGCGCTATAGAAATATCAGGTACTTTAGAGTCAGGTAAGCTACTGACTGCGACCGTATTAGATGACAATGATTTTGACCCTGAAAGCGTAGTATATAGTTGGCTTGCAGATGATGTTGCTATTGTTGATGCAACAGAGTCTATCTTTGCGCTGACCGATGATGAAATAGGAAAAACCGTCGTTGTTACTGCTGCTTATAGCGATCTTGACGGTTATACAGAAACGCTTACTTCTGCAGCGACTGGCGTTATTGCTCCTGCTTCGGCGAATACGCCAGCAACATTTTCAGGTGATTTAACAGCAGCAATTGCTAACAATGTTAGCGGTGCGATTACCGGCACAGTCGTCGTTAGTGATGATGACGCCAATGAAAACGCAATGGAAGCTCAAGCTAACTTAACCACAACCTTCGGGACATTTTCTGTGTTAGCTACAGGCGAATGGACTTATACGCTTGATACTGCTAACACAACAGTGGCTTCATTGGTTAATGCCAATGATATTGTCACAGATACGGTAGCCATTAGCTCTGTTGATGGTACTGCGGCAGAAGTTGTTTATACCATTAGCGGCGCCGAAGATGTAGCACCAACAAAAGTGGCAAGACTTACTGATAACATGACAGATGATGCCGGTGAGTTACGTTACAAGTTATCTTCAAGTGATATTATCGCTGCCGGTAAATTAACTGTGTCGTTCCTAAAAGAAGCCGCGATTGTGAAAGATGCTTACATTGGTTTATTTGGCTCTTCAACCAGCACCAATAATGCGCTGATCGATTTACGCATTCAAAACAGCGGCTTTGTTATACGCAACAATGAAGGTGTTGATATCACCATTCCATTTACTGCTGACAAATGGACTGATATTGAATTAACCTGGGATGCAACTAACGCTTCAGCAACCGTTGCACCAATGTTAACGCTTACTATCGACGGCACTAGTGTAACTACCTCACCATTTGCTTCTGTGTCTGAATCATTGAGCGATGTGGCTACTGGCGTTCAAACCGTTATCTTTAAGTTAGGTGATGATGGCTCTGTTTCTGGCGATGCCGCTTACTACCTTGATAACTTCAAACTTTATGCAGATATTGCCGGAACTACCGTACAATTTGAAGACGACTTTGAAAGTTATGATGATGGCGCGTCATTAGATACTGATAACCCAGCTTCTCCATACAATTCATCGACTGCTGAAGCGTTTGTTGAATTA
>TARA_R110000787_G_scaffold60220_8_pt1 | contig 33184 bp, 28 predicted proteins | sample TARA_R110000787 | Tara Oceans TARA_R110000787 (sample SAMEA4397920) | marine metagenome | biome: Polar Biome; feature: [DCM] deep chlorophyll maximum layer (ENVO:01000326); material: water (ENVO:00002006), including particulate matter (ENVO:01000060) such as... | depth 35 m | reverse complement strand
AAATGGGATCACTTAAGTTTTCAATTACTAATGGATTATATACAGCATCGGGAGCAAGCTTTACTACAGCCCTTTTAGGATATAGCTTTGTATGGTTTGATAAAAATAAAAACATTAAATAATCGTTTTTTTAACCAAAAGATAATTTTTTTAAAATTATCTTTAAATTATTTTCTTAAAACCACTTATTATGAAAAAATATTTATTTTCAATATTTTTCTTTCTTTTTATTTACAACCTTCAATCTCAAGTACTCATTGCTCTTTTATTAGGTGACAAACTAAATACAGGTAAAATAGAGTTTGGATTGGATGGAGGAATAAATTTTGCTTCCATGTCTGGATTAGAAACGGATAAATGGAAAAGAGATTTTAATCTTGGTTTTTATTTTGATATAAAAATGAAAGATCAATGGTATTTTAATACAGGGGTACTTGTTAAATCTTCTTTAGGAACCGATGAATTATCTGAAGCTGATTTAGCTGAAGTTGGTTCCAGTTTTGTGTTTTCTGACAACGGAGAATACACTCAAAAAGTTAGTTACTTTCTTGTCCCTGCATTGGTCAAATATCGTTTTAAAAATCATATTTACGCTGAGATTGGTCCACAGTTTGGATTAATGTATAAAGCCTGGATAGAATATAATTATGATGATGATGATGGCAATTCTGTCCGAAAAAAAGAAAACAATAAAGAGGTTGTAAATAGAATGGAAGTTGGAGCCGTTGCAGGTGTTGGTTACCGATTGTTAAAAGGCTTGGGATGGACTATTGGTGTTCGATATCATTATGGATTTACAAATGTTTATAAAAATAATTCAAGCACTAAAAACAACTCGTTATTTTTAAAATTAAACATCCCTATTGGTGTTTCTGAGAAAAAAAAGGAAGAAATACAAGGTTTAAAAACGCAAATCAAAACTGAAAAAGAAAAAAAGAAAGAAGCAAGAAAAAAGAAAAAAGCTAAAAAGAAAAACAAAACAGATAATTAATTATGAAAAAGCAACAAAAATTATTTTTCACACTAGTATTATTGTTTACTGTTAACCTATGTTTTGGTCAATATGTTTCTACTAAAGTAAATTCTAGGCATCAAATATATACCGATAGTTTAAAAAATGTAGAATACAAATACCTCTTCCCTATTTTAGGTCAAGGTGCTTATAAAAAAGGATTCGACATTCCCTATCCAGCAGGATTAATGACAAATTTTTTATGGATGGATCAAGGTATTACTATTGATAATCTTCAATTGGGTTTAAAAACAAACGATTTAGATATTCCATTGACTTCCGTAGATTTTATAGAGTTTGGAAACAATACTAACGAATCGAACTCCGTAAATTTTAGACCCGATTTATGGGTGTTGCCCTTTTTAAATGTGTATGGAATTTTCGGTTATGGGAAATCTACAACTGAGGTAAATATAACAGTTCCAATCAATATGAAATCTGTTGTCGAACAAAATATAACTACTACTGGTTTAGGAGTAATGGGGGCTGGAGGTATTGGCCCTGTATGGTTTTCTATTGATGCCAATTGGACTTGGAACAAACCAGAATTATTAGACAAAGCAGTTTTAGTTAAAGTATTGGGAATTCGTTTAGGCCATACTTTTGTATTTAAAAACAAACCAGAAAGCAATATAGCTGTTTGGGCTGGTACGATGAGTGTGAACATGAGCTCTGACACAAAAGGTGAATTAAAACTTAGAGATGCATTACCAGATGAAACTTGGGACAGAAGAGATGAAATTGTAAATGAATATAACATTTGGTATGATGGCTTAACTCCCATAAAGAAGGCTGCTGTTGATGCAACAGCAATTCCAGACATAATAGATCGATTGGCAGAAGCTGATGGAGATTCAATAATAAGATATGGTATTGACAAACAAGTAAAAGACCGATGGAATGGACTTATTGGGGTACAATACCAATATAACAAACATTGGATGTTACGATCTGAAGCTGGTATAATTGGTGACCGAAAATCATTTTTATTATCATTGAATTACAGATTTTTACTTTAAAAAAAAATAGCTATTGAAGTACCTGTATTGCAAATTGTTTTTAATACTTCCCATTCTAGTTTTTTCTCAAAATGAAGAAGTTAGCAAAGACAGTATATCTTCTTTAAACCCTTATATTGAAGATCATAGCAACCAATTAAACGTCAAGCTGGATATTTCTAATAATCAATTAAATTATAATTTCCCTTATGATGGTGTAACCGCATCTCTTAAAACTAATCTAAATATAAGTTACGGATTTATTTTTAGTTATAAATATTTTTCAGTGAGATTAGGTGTTCGACCAAAGTTGTCAGATACAGAAATAAAAAATAAAGGTAAAACAGATGTCTTTAGAGTAGGTTTTAAAATGTTATTTGATAAATGGTCACACGCTTTAGAGTATAATTATCGCAGGGGTTATTATGTTGACAATACTAATGATATTCCAAGTTTAGAAAATAATGAAGATTTTTATGTGCAATTTCCTAATTTAACTACAAATACATTTAGCGGAGTTTCTCAATATAAATTTAATGTTAATTATTCTGTTAGAGCGGTTGAATCAAATACAGAAATTCAATTAAAAAGTGCTGGAACTTTTATGCCAGGTATTACATACTCATTTTATAGCGTTAAAGGAACCGACAAGGTTAAAGTTGATCCAAACGATATTATAACAAGAGATTCTTATAACGATTATAAAGGCATTACTCTAATTTTCGAACCCGGTTATTATTATACTTTTGTATTACATAAATATTGGTATGCTAATGTTTATGGTGCCCCAGGACTTGGATTTGATTTTTATAATGCTACCTATAATTCTCCTAATAATAGCTCAGGTGAAAATCTTAGCAGAACGTTCTTCTCTCTTAAAACTGGTGCTGCAATTGGTTATAACGGGAAGAAGTTTTATTTTGGAAGTGAATTTAAATATCAAATATTTAGTGAAAATTTTGATGAAAACGATATCAGCCTACAGCCTACAAAAAGTAAATTTCATGTTTTTGTAGGATACCGTTTTAAAGCTCCAAAACAAGTTTCAAAACCTTTAGATTATATTGAGGATAAAGTTCCTATTTTAAAAAAGGGAGATAATAATTAATTCGCTAATTAGTTAATCAAAAAGTTGTTTAATTTTAGTGGAAGAAATATCGAAACACATCGTTTTTTATTCAGGATATTCTATTCGTAAATGATACATGTTATTCAACTTCTTTTTTAAAACTTTTTTAATACGTTGGATTTCTTTTAATGTAATATTTGCATTTAAAAATTGCCCTTGGTTTAATTGCCCATCAATTATTTTTTCAACAAAATCATCTAACTTAGATGAAGTAGGCTCCTTTAAACTTTTACTGGCAGCTTCTACACTATCTGCCATCATTAAAATGGCGGTTTCTTTTGAAAATGGTGTAGGACCAGGATAAGAAAAATCTTCTTTTAAAGCCTCACCAGAGTTTTCATTTTCTTTTGAATAAAAATAATAAACCAAACTTGTTCCATGATGAGTACGAATAAAATCTATAATACGATCTGGAAGGTTATTCTTTTTAGCTATTTCAATTCCGTTAATCACATGATCAATAATAATTTCTGCGCTTTCTTTGGGATCTAATTCATCATGAGAATTTATTGATGACATTTGATTTTCAGTAAAATAAGTTGGATTCACCATTTTACCAATATCATGATACAAAGCACCTACCCTAGTTAACATAGCATTGGCTCCTATTTCATTTGCTGCTGCTTCCGCTAGATTTGCAACATTTAAAGAATGATGAAAAGTTCCCGGTGCTTTATTAGATAATTCTTTAAGCAATTTAGAATTGGTGTCACTAAGTTCTAGAAGTGTAACATCGGATACCAAACCAAACATTTTTTCATATATATAAATTAATGGGAAAGAAAATAACGTTAATAAACCACAAAGCACAAAATAGCCAAAATAATCCCATTGTATAAGTTCTATATTTCCTTCCTGAATAATAAAAAAAGCAAAGTATCCCAATATGTATATAAAGGTTATTTGACCTACTGAAATAAACAAATTAGCTCTTTTGTATAATTCTGAAACAGTAAGTATCGTAACCATTCCGGCAATTGTTTGAAGAAATAAAAATTCAAAACTATTAGGAACAATAAAGCCTAATAGCAAAATAGTAAGCACGTGTACAAAAAGGCCTAACCTAGCATCAAAAAATGTTTTTAAAACTAATGGCAGGATACATAATGGAGTTATATAAACTAATTTGGCATCATATTTTACTACTAAAGTGGTAAGAAATATCATTACTATGATATTAAATAAGATAAATGTAACTTTATTATTATTATTATAAATCTCTAAACGGTAGTTCTTTAAAAATAAAAACAACATTAGAAACACTAAAGAAATTAATAAGGAATATCCCAGTAGCAGCCAATAAAAATTAGATTTACTCCAAATTTGAGATTCAAAAACAGCTTTATATGAACTTAAAATCTGAAATTTATTTCCTTCAACAACTTCACCTTTAGCTATTATCCTACTTCCTTTATCAATGACTCCTCGATTAGGGTTTATGGATTCAGTTTTTGCTTTAATTGTTGATTCTGTTAATTCACTATTAAAGGTAACATTAGATAAAACAACGCTTGAAATTAATTCCGTTAAAAACAATTCGGAATCAAAAATTAGATGTTCTTCAATTTTATTTTTAATGATACTTTCTATATCTCCAACATAGACTAATTGGTTATAGCTTAATTCTTGAATTTCATTTCCGTTTTTTAAGTAAATTATCTTGTCTGAATCAAACGAATAGTTCTCATTAATTAACCCATAGGTATATATTTCATCTAAAATACTAAGTCCGACATTCTTAATTTTTAGATCTATTTCATTATCGATATCAATAGTATCCTTTTTCTCATAAAAATTATTGAAAAGATTTTTTACTTCTGCAGTTTTCGAAGTATCAATTTCAAAATAAGGTATTGCTTCTTCTCTTACATGTGTTTTCTCTTCTTCTATTTCTTCATTACTTTTTTTAATGGTAAAACTAAAAGGAGCATATAAATTTTCATATTGCCAAGGTTTTCCTTTTTGAAAACTATACTTAAACTGTCCACCTTTTGGTAATAAATAAATGATTAAAACTGTAGAGAGTATAAAAAGAAATATCTTAAAAATAAAAGATTGATTTTTAGCAAAAGAAGTTAAAATGCTTTTCATTAAATTTTATTAGATATAATAAGGTATAAATATCGTTGGTTTTATTTCAATTACATAATTATCAAGAATGTTTTTAATATTAAATGTGTAAATTTGTTCCTTATATTTTTCATAACAAAAATTCTAATAACAGATGAGTAAAAAAGTTGTAATTGTAAGTGCAGTAAGAACTCCAATTGGTAGTTTCATGGGAAGTTTATCAACATTATCAGCTACTAAATTAGGTTCAGTTGCTATAAAGGGAGCGTTAGATAAAATAAACCTTGACCCATCTTTAGTACAAGAGGTGTTTATGGGTAATGTAGTACAAGCTGGTGTTGGACAAGCTCCTGCACGTCAAGCTGCTATAGGTGCTGGTATTCCAGATACGGTTCCTTGTACAACTATCAATAAAGTTTGTGCTTCTGGTATGAAAGCTGTCATGAATGCTGCTCAAGCAATTGCTTTAGGTGATGCAGATGTTGTTATTGCTGGTGGTATGGAAAGTATGAGTAACATTCCTCATTATGTACATATTAGAAATGGTCACAAATTTGGACCAAAAAGTATGGAAGATGGTATGCAGAAGGATGGACTGGTTGATGCTTATGATAATAATGCAATGGGTGTATCTGCAGATTTATGTGCTTCTGAATATAAAATAACTAGAGAAGAACAAGATGATTTTTCAATTCAATCATATAAACGATCTGCAAAAGCTTGGGCAGATGGCAAATTTAATGATGAAATCGTTCCTGTTGAAATACCTCAACGTAGAGGTGAACCAATAATTTTTTCTGAAGATGAAGAATATAAAAACGTACGTATGGAAAAAATTCCAACATTACGTCCAGTGTTTACTAAAGAAGGAACAGTTACTGCAGCAAATGCATCTACAATTAATGATGGTGCTGGTGCAATGATATTAATGAGTGAAGAAAAAGCAAATGAATTAGGGCTCACTCCTTTAGCAACTATAAAAAGTTATGCTGATGCTGCTCAAGAACCACAATGGTTTACTACAGCACCTTCTAAAGCATTACCGAAAGCATTAGACAAAGCCAATATTTCAATCGATGAAGTAGATTATTTTGAGTTTAACGAAGCTTTTGCAGTAGTTGGTCTTTCTAATATGAAAATATTAGGATTGAACGATTCAAACGTAAATATTAATGGTGGTGCAGTTTCATTAGGACATCCTTTAGGTTGTAGTGGAGTAAGAATATTAATTACATTAATTAATGTTTTAAAACAAAACGATGCTAAAATTGGCGCAGCTGCAATTTGTAATGGTGGTGGTGGTGCATCTGCTATGATTATTGAAAGAAATTAATTTTCTACGAATTATATAATATATATTTAAATGAATTACGGTCTTTGTAACCTAAGTATTGTTCCATTGCGATTAGAAGATTCAGATCGTAGCGAAATGGTATCTCAAGTTCTTTATGGTGATTTGTTTGAACTATTAGAAGTTACTAAAAAATGGAGCCGAATAAGATTAGCATATGATAGTTATGAAGGCTGGATTGATAATAAACAATTTGTTAGATTAACTAAAAATGAATTTGATTTATTAAATCAATTATCAAATAAGCTCTCAACAAATTTATTAGATATAATTACAACAGCTACAAACGAACTTTTACCTATTAGTTTAGGAAGTAATGTAGCTGTTGTAAATTTTTTAAATCACTCCTTTGAGGGAAAAACAAACGATTTCAATTATTCAAAATCTACTATTATTGAAATTGCCATTTTGTATTTAAATAGCCCTTATTTATGGGGAGGAAAAACCCCTTTTGGTATCGACTGCAGTGGATTTACCCAAATGGTTTACAAACTAAACGGAATCCAATTATTTCGAGATGCTAGTCAGCAAGTTACTCAAGGCGAAGTGTTAAGTTTTATAGAAGAAAGTGAGCCAGGTGATTTAGCCTTTTTTGATAATGAAGATGGTAGCATCACTCATGTGGGTATAATCATGGAGAACAATCAAATAATTCATGCTCACGGAAAAGTTAGAATAGATCATTTAGATCATTCAGGTATATTTAATAATGAAAAACAAAAGCATACTCACAAATTAAGAGTTATTAAAAGAATTGTATAAAAAAAGCTTCTAATAAATTAGAAGCTTTTTTTATTAATAAATGAATGTGTTTAAATTATTCACCTCCATTTTTTTCAATTATTGCTTTCATTGAGTTTGATTTTTCATCCATTCCCAACAAACCATATATACCTTTTAAGGTTCTTACAATATCCATTGATTCTGGACGTAATATTGATGCAGATTCTAAATATGGTAATGCTTCTCGATAAATATTATTTTTTTTCTCTTTTAATAAATCATATTTATCATAATCTGCATTTGAAGTACCTAAAGCATTCATTTCTTCAACTATAGCACTTTCACCATCTAAAATTAATTGAGCTTTATTAATCAAAGCTTCTGTATAATCTGGGTTTAATTCTATAGCTTTAGTATAATAATTTATAGCAGCTTCTTTTTCATTATTTTTGGCACTAGCAACTCCTAAATTATAATATAAATCAGGATTAGTTGGGTCCTTTTTAATTACTTCATTAATTACTTTTTTATAATTTACCATATCCTCGCTTTTATAATACATCTCAGCTTCAGCATACATTAAATTTAAATCATCCGGAGATTCTTCTCTAGCCTTTTTCATTAACAAAGCTGCTTTTTCATTTTCACCTTTTTTAATATAAATAAAAGTCATGTTTTTTAACATATCCCCTTTCTTAGATTTAGAAAATTTACTTCTTGGAATTACATATTCACCTTTTTTAAGAGCTTCATTTCTTTCATCGGCTGTGTTAAATTTAGATTCCTCTTTGGTTCCTTTTTTAGTTGCATAAAATTCTTCTTTAATACCAGTATAACTTACATCAATTAATTCTTCATAATATTTTATTGCATCATCATAAGCTTGGCCATCTTTAGCTAAAGATGCAGCATAATATAAATAGATGGTATCTTTTTTACTTAATGTATAACCTCTATATATTTTTTTAGAACCTTCTAAATATTGTTTAGCACCTTGATCTAATTGCGCACTAATTAATAATGCATTAGTAGTTTCTTGCAATCCTAATTTAGCTTCAGCAGCATATTTACTGCTTTTATCTAAAGACAATACCTTCTCATAAGCAGAAGCAGCAACATTCATTTTTTCATAGTCATTACCTGCACCTCCTAAATATGCTTCTCCTTTTACTAAATAATAATGTTCTTTAACACTAGATTCAGCACTAGAAATTAATCCCTCTGCTCCTTTTAAAGTAGATATCGCTTCTGCGAAATCACCGCTTTTAATAGCTTTTTGAGCTGATTTAATTTCTTTTTTCTGACCAAAAGTTATAGTAGTAACCATTAAAAGTCCTACAATTAAAATTTGTTTTTTCATTTTACTAATATTTAAATTTTTATTCCTTTTATTAATTTATTCCTCTTCTTCATTAATCGTACCAGAATCATTTGAGTCGGTTTGATCTTCTAAAGATTCATTACCTTCTGTAATGATTATGTTACCATCTTCATCTAACTCTACTTCGTCATCATCTGACATTACTTTTGCAACTGCGGCAATAGCATCACCATCTCTTACTTTTATTAGACGAACACCTTGAGTAGCTCTTCCCATTACACGAAGATTTTCTACTGCCAAGCGAATAGCAATACCCGATTTATTGATAATCATTAAATCATCACTATCAGTTACATTTTTAATAGCAACTAAATTACCTGTTTTTTCAGTAACACTAATAGTTTTCACTCCTTTTCCTCCTCTATTGGTAATTCTATAATCTTCTAAACTTGATCTTTTACCATAACCATTTTCTGAAACTACTAATACATCTGTTTCAGACTCGTTAATGGTAATCATACCAACAACTTCATCATTTTCGCTATTTAAACGAATTCCTCTTACACCAGAAGCATTTCTACCCATTGATCTAGTTTTCTCTTCTTCAAAACGAATGGCTTTACCAGATTTTACAGCTAACATAACTTGACTGTCTCCAGTTGTTAATTTAGCTTCTAATAATTCGTCTCCTTCTTTTATGGTAATTGCATTAATACCATTAGTACGTGGACGAGAATATTGCTCTAAAGGTGTTTTCTTTACTTGACCTTTTTTGGTAGCCATAATTACATAATGACTATTTATATAATCTTCGTCTTTTAAATCTTGAGTACAAATAAAAGCTTTCACTTTATCATCATTACCGATATTAACAAGGTTTTGAATCGCTCTACCTTTAGAGGTTCTGGTTCCTTCAGGAATTTCAAAAACTCGCATCCAGAAACATTTTCCGGTTTGAGTAAAGAAAAGCATGTATTGATGATTTGTTCCAACAAATAAATGTTCTAAGAAATCTTCGTTTCGTGTTGAAGTTGCTTTTGCTCCTACTCCTCCTCTATTTTGTTTTTTGTATTCAGATAATGAAGTTCGTTTAATATAACCTGCATGAGAAATAGTAATTACTACTTTTTCATCAGGTATTAAATCAGTAATACTAACATCACCACCAGCATATTCTATTACAGAACGACGCTCATCTCCATATTTTTCTCTAATCTCTTCTAATTCTTCTTTAATGATAGACATTCTAAGTTCTTTGCTTGCCAAAATATCTCTATAACCTTGTATGGTTTTCATTAATTCTTCATACTCAGAACGCAATTTGTCTTGTTCTAGACCTGTCAATTGACGAAGTCGCATTTCAACAATTGCTTTTGCTTGTATTTCTGAAAGTTTAAAAGCTTCAATTAAGCGTTCTCTTGCTTCATCTGCATTTTTAGAAGAACGAATTAATCGTATTACTTCATCAATATTATCGGATGCAATAATTAATCCTTCTAAAATATGTGCTCGTTCTTCCGCTTTTCTAAGAAGGTATTCTGTACGTCTAACTACTACTTCATGACGGTGTTCTACAAAATAATGTATTAACTCTTTAACATTTAATAAGCGAGGTCTTCCGTTAACTAAACAAATATTATTTACACTAAAACTTGATTGTAATGCAGTGTACTTATATAACATGTTAAGCACGATATTCGGGATTGCATCACGTTTTAAAATGTATACAATACGCATACCATTTCTATCGGATTCATCGCGAATATTAGAAATACCCTCAATTTTTTTATCATTTACTAAGTCGGCAGTTTTCTTAATCATATCTGCCTTATTGACTTGATATGGAATTTCAGAAACAATAATACATTCTCTACCACTAACTTCTTCGAAAGAGGCTTTTGCACGCATTACAATCTTTCCCCTACCGGTATGAAAAGCATCTTTTACGCCTTCATAACCATAAATAACACCACCTGTTGGAAAATCTGGAGCTTTTATATGCTCCATTAATCCATCAATATCAATGTCATTATCTTCTATGTATGCAATGGTACCTCCAATTACTTCAGTAAGGTTATGTGGAGGCATATTAGTTGCCATACCCACAGCAATTCCTGAAGCTCCATTAATTAACAAACCAGGAACACGAGTTGGCAATACAGTAGGTTCTTTTAAAGTATCATCAAAATTTAATTTATGATCAACGGTATCTTTATCGATATCAGCAAGCATATCTTCAGAAATCTTCTGCATTCTTGCTTCTGTATAACGCATTGCTGCCGGACTGTCACCATCAATTGAACCAAAGTTACCTTGTCCATCAACTAACATGTAGCGCAAACTCCATTCTTGAGCCATACGAACCATTGCATCATAAACAGAGGTATCTCCATGTGGGTGATATTTACCTAATACTTCCCCAACGATTCTTGCAGATTTTTTATGAGCACCTGTAGCTCTAATACCTAATTCGTGCATACCAAATAAAACACGTCTGTGTACGGGTTTCATACCATCTCTAACATCTGGTAAAGCACGTGACACAATTACTGACATTGAATAATCAATGTAAGCCGATTTCATTTCATCCTCAATGTTAATTGGGATTAATTTTTCGCCTTCAGCCATATATAAATTCTTTAATTTTTAAATTATAATTCTAAAAAAGCAAGATACATTAATTGCAAATTTTATAGCATCAAAATCAGTTCAAAAAATAACTATTTTATTAACAAAAAAAGGGGGTGAAACCGTTAATAACTATCGGCTTTAATGTTTTGAATTTAGTAAGTTTTTTTGTCCTTTTACTTCTAGTCACCTTATTGGGTATAATTTTTGCCTTATTAAAGTAATTACACTAATTTTATACGTTTAGGAAATAGATATTATGGATGATAATTTTTCACCAAGAGTAAAGGATGTAATCGCTTATAGCAAAGAAGAAGCATTACGATTAGGACATGAATTTATAGGAACTGAGCACTTAATGTTAGGCTTGCTTCGTGATGGAGATGGTAAAGCTGTTTCAATTTTAAATACGTTGGATATTGATTTAAATCATCTGCGTAGAAAAGTTGAAATACTTAGCCCAGCAAATCCTCATATTGAATCTAATGAAAATGATAAAAAAAATCTTCATTTAACGCGTCAAGCAGAAAGAGCTCTCAAGACTACTTTTCTAGAAGCAAAATTATTTCAAAGCACTTCTATAAATACAGCTCACTTATTGTTATGTATTTTAAGAAATGAAAATGACCCAACAACTAAACTATTAAACAAGATGAAAATAGATTATGACGGAGTAAAAGATCAATTTAAATTACTAATATCAAGTGATGAAGATTTTATAGATACCCCAACTTCTGAATCGTTTCCAAACGACGACGATTTACCTGCCGAACAATCTGGTAAGGAAAATTTGTTTTCAGGAAGTACCACTAAAGCTAATAAAAAGTCTAAAACACCTGTTTTAGATAACTTTGGTAGAGACTTAACATTTCTTGCGACGGAAGGAAAACTTGACCCTGTAGTGGGTCGAGAAGGAGAAATACAACGTGTTTCACAAATATTAAGTAGAAGAAAAAAGAACAATCCACTCTTAATTGGTGAACCTGGTGTTGGTAAATCGGCAATTGTAGAGGGATTAGCATTGAGAATAGTACAACGAAAAGTTTCTCGTATTTTATTTGATAAACGAGTAGTTACACTTGATTTAGCAAGTTTAGTTGCTGGAACTAAATACCGTGGTCAGTTTGAAGAAAGAATGAAAGCGGTTATGAATGAAATTGAAAAGAATGATGATATTATTCTTTTTATAGATGAAATTCATACAATTGTTGGTGCAGGTGGAGCAACTGGTTCTTTAGATGCTTCTAATATGTTTAAACCCGCTTTAGCTAGAGGCGAACTGCAATGTATTGGTGCAACTACTCTTGATGAGTATCGTCAATATATTGAAAAGGATGGTGCTTTAGAAAGACGTTTTCAAAAAGTAATTGTCGAACCTACTACTGTTGAAGAATCTATAGAAATTCTTCAAAACATTAAGGATAAATATGAAGCTCATCACAATGTAACTTATACTGATGAAGCAATTGAAGCTTGTGTGAAATTGACCAATCGTTACATGACGGAACGATTTTTACCAGACAAAGCAATAGATGCACTTGATGAAGCAGGTTCTAGAGTTCATATTACTAATATTCATGTTCCTGATAGAATATTAGAAATTGAAAAGCAACTTGAAGAAGTTAGAGAGTTGAAAAATTCTGTTGTTAAAAAACAAAAATACGAGGAAGCTGCCAAATTAAGAGATGATGAAAAGAATTTAGAAAAAGAGCTTTCTACAGAACAAGAAACTTGGGAACAAGAATCAAAATTACATAGAGAAACAGTATCTGAAGCAAATGTTGCTGAAGTTGTTTCAATGATGACTGGTGTTCCCGTTAACAGAATCGCTCAAACAGAAAGCATTAAATTAGCTGCTTTACCAGATAGAATTAAAAGTAAAGTAATTGGTCAAGATGAAGCGGTTGTTAAAATATCTAAAGCAATTCAACGAAATCGAGCTGGTTTAAAAGACCCAAACAAACCTATTGGTTCCTTTATATTTCTAGGTCAAACTGGAGTTGGTAAAACACAACTAGCCAAAGTATTAGCGCAAGAACTTTTTGATTCAGAAAATGCTTTGATTCGAATCGATATGAGTGAATATATGGAGAAATTTGCTATATCTCGTTTAGTTGGAGCACCTCCTGGATATGTTGGATATGAAGAAGGTGGTCAATTAACTGAAAAAGTTAGGAGAAAACCATATTCTATCGTATTGCTTGATGAAATTGAAAAAGCGCATCCTGATGTATTTAATATGATGCTTCAAGTTTTAGATGACGGTTTTTTAACGGATAGTTTAGGAAGAAAAATTGATTTTAGAAACACAATCATTATTATGACTTCCAATATTGGATCTCGCCAATTAAAAGATTTTGGACAAGGTGTTGGTTTTGGTACTTCAGCTAAATCTAATCAAGCAGACTCTCATGCAAAAAGTGTTATTGAAAATGCTTTAAAGAAAACATTTGCTCCTGAGTTTTTAAATAGAATTGATGATGTAGTTGTATTTAATGCTTTAACTAGAGAACATATCCATAAAATTATTGATATCGAATTAGCAAAATTATATAACAGAATTGATGGGTTAGGTTATAAATTAAAACTTTCTGAAAAAGCTAAAGATTATATTGCTGATAAAGGTTTTGACAAAAAGTATGGTGCAAGACCTTTAAAAAGAGCTATTCAAAAATATATTGAAGATGCCTTAGCTGAAGAAATCATTAATTCTAAGCTAAAAGAAGGTGATAGTATTTCAATAGATTTAGATAAAAAAACGAATGAGTTAACTATTAAAATAACTAAAAAAAGAAAAAAAGCGGGAGAAGAATAATTTCGTTTTAATTTAAAAAAAGCAGCATTTTTATTATTTATAATAATGCTGCTTTTTTATGTCTTATAAAAAATAATAGTTAATAGTACCAAAGTTTAACGACTCAGATTTTAGTACTTGTCTTAGACGCGATAAAACCATACCGTTAGTAGGACTATTGATAAAGTCACAGTCAATAACTTCTTCGAATTGTAGCCAATAGAATTTATTTACCATTGAAATTTTTTGTGCCTTTATTAGGTTATTTTAAATGATAAATTTTAATGAGAACTTCTTTAAAATATGATTTTTGTGAAATAGAAATACATGATAATTATATAGTTGTTGTTGTATTTGAAGGAATCAATCTTACTTCAGATAAAAATGACATCTTACTAAATATTGCCACCAAATATTTCAAAAACACAAACTTTGGATATATTACTAATAGGATCCACTCCTATTCCGTTGATCCAAGTATTTATATAGAAACTTCTAAAATTGAAAACCTTGTTTCTTTTTCAATAGTTTCTTCTAAAATAATACATATTTCAAATACTAAAATTGAGAAATTATTTTACAAAAAACCTTTTAAACATTTTTTTAATTTAGAAGATACCATCGAGTGGACAAAGAATATTATTTTAAAATAATATTTCATTATCAATTCCCAAAGAATCTAAAAAGGCAATTGTGTTTTCAATATCGGTCGATAAAATTCTATCGTCTTCCACTAAAGGCACAATACTTCTGTAACTCTTAATAAACGATTCTACATAATCTGAAGATTGTAAAGGATTTCTAAATGATAATGCTTGAGAAGCATTCATTAATTCAATAGCAAGAATGCGCTCCAAATTATTTACTATTTGCAAACATTTAGTTGCTGCATTTGCTCCCATACTTACATGGTCTTCTTGACCGTTTGATGACACTATAGAATCAACAGAAGCTGGTGTTGCTAATTGTTTATTTTGACTCACAATACTAGCAGCTGTATATTGTGGAATCATAAATCCACTATTAATACCTGGTTTTTTAACTAAAAAAGGAGGTAACTCTCTTAATCCTGCAACTAATTGATACGTTCTCCTTTCCGAAATACTTCCCAATTCCGCCATAGCTATTCCTAAAAAATCCAAGGATAATGCTAATGGTTGTCCGTGAAAATTTCCTCCAGAAATTATTTTATCTTCTTCAATAAATATATTAGGATTGTCAGTAACCGAATTTATTTCAGTTTTAAATGTTTTAGTAACAAATACTATGGTGTCTTTTGTAGCTCCATGAACTTGCGGCACACACCTAAATGAATAAGGATCTTGAACACTTTTATTTTTTGAAGTTGCAATTTCACTTCCATCTAATAATTCTAAAATTCGTTCAGCAGTTTTTACTTGCCCACGATGTGGACGAACTAAATGCACCAAAGGATCATAGGGGCTCATATTACAATTAAAGGCATCAATTGAGGTACAAGCAATTAAATCTGACAAATAGGATAGTTTATGACTTTTTAATAAGCAAAACACACCATAAGCACTCATAAATTGAGTTCCATTTAGCAATGCTAAGCCTTCTTTAGCTTCTAATTTAATGGGTGATAAATTATTTTGTTTTAAAGCTTCTTCAGATTCTAAAATTTGTCCTTTATAGTATACTTTACCTTTTCCTATTAATGGTAAAGCCATGTGAGCTAAAGGAGCTAAATCACCTGAGGCACCTAAACTACCAAGTTCATAAATAACAGGCAAAATATCTAAATTATAAAAATCAACTAATCGTTGGACCGTATCTAATTGAACGCCACTATAACCATAACTTAAAGATTGTATTTTAAGAAGTAACATTAATTTTACAATTGCTTTTGGCGCTAAATTTCCTGTCCCACATGCATGAGACATAACAATATTCTCTTGTAGTTTTGTTAAATCACTATGATCAATCTTGACATTATATAAAGACCCGAAACCAGTATTGATACCATAAATTGGAGTGGTGTTGTTTTTTATTTTTTTATCCAAGTAGCTCTTAGATTTATTAATATTTAAAATTGCTTCTTCAGATAATTCTAAAGACTTGCTTTCATCTAAAATTAATTTTATCGTTGGTAAATCAAGTAATTCAGAACTTATATAATGGGTATTCGTCATAGTTTGCTAGGGATTTAAAAAACAAAAATACTAATTCCATGTTAAGTTTGATAGTATTTTTTAAAGAGTATAATTATTATAGTATTTTAGCGGAAAATTAATACAAAAACAATGAAAAACCTACTACTATTATTAGTAACAATAAGCATTTTTTCTTGTCAAAAAGAAGTAAAGCCAACCTATGTGATTTTTAATGGATCTGTTGAAAACAGTAATGCCGACTCCGCTAAAATTTCTGGGAATGATTTTGAAAAAGTAATTACCATTACTGAAACTGGAAGTTTTTCTGACACTCTTAAAATTGATAAAGAAGGTTATTATTCTTTACGAATTGGTAGAGAAAGTACTCCTGTTTATTTAGCACAGGGAGCAAATATTGGACTTACTCTTAATGTAAAAGAATTTGATGAGAGTCTTGTTTATACTGGTGATATGGCTGCTGAAAATAATTATCTAGCTGCAAAATATTTACTTTCAGAAAAAGAATTGGCTTTTGATAAAGTCTATTCATTATCTGAAGACGAATTTATTAAAGAAGTAAATAAAATTAATACTAGCTATTTAGATTTATTAAAGTCTTCACCAGAAGTATCTAAAGATTTTAATGAAAAAGAAACAAAAGAATTAGAATATGCACATATCAATAATTTGGAGAATTATGAGCAATACTATCAATACTTAACAAAGGACACTTCTTTTAAAGCTTCTGAAACCTTATATGATTCATACAAAGAATTCAATTTTGCAGACAATGACGCTTTTGAAAACTCAAGTGCTTATAAAAGATTGTTAGAAACACATTATGGTAGAGTAGCACGAGATGCTTCTAGTAATAATGATAAAGATATAGCATTGGCTTATTTAGAAACAGTAGATAGTAAATTTCCAAACGGAGCGACAAAGGATGAGTTAATGTTTAATTATTTGCGATATGGCATGAAGGCAAATAATGCTTTAGAAGATGTATATAATTTATATAAAAATTCTAATCAAAATGATGAAAACCTTTCAAAAGTAACTAGCTCATATAAAGTTTTAAGTAATCTTACACCAGGAAAAGCATCTCCTTCTTTTAACTATGAAAATTTTAAGGGCGGGGAAACTAGCTTGGAAGATTTAAATGGGAAAATTGTTTATGTTGATGTATGGGCTACTTGGTGTGGACCTTGTTTAAGAGAAATTCCTTCTTTAAAAATATTAGAAGCAGATTATCACGATAAAAACATAGCTTTTGTTAGCTTATCCATAGATGAGAAAAAAGATTATGATAAATGGAGAACTATGGTTACTGAAAAAGAACTAGAAGGAATTCAATTAATGGCAGATAAAGATTGGAAATCTAAATTTGTAACCGATTATGGTATTAGAGGTATTCCACGTTTTATTATTATTGACACGGAAGGTAATATTGTAAATTCTGATGCTCCTAGACCATCAAATCCAGATGTTAGAAAAGCATTTGATGAATTACTATAAGTTACTATATAACTCATAAAAAAAGGAGATTGCTTTAGCAATCTCCTTTTTTTATACTTCCTCTTTTTTCGGTAGATCCTCAACTGCAAATAAATCCAAATATGACTCCCCTATTTCATTTATAATATCACTAGCTGTAACAGCTTCAAATCCCAAATTACTTGCTGCTATATCTCCAGCAGCACCATGAAGATAGGTGCCAAAAAGAGCAGCTTCTAATGGCTTGTATTTTTGTGATAACAATCCAGTAATCATACCAGTAAGTACATCTCCACTCCCAGCAGTTGCCATTCCAGGGTTACCGGTCGTATTAACATAAACATCATTATCATTTATTATTAAAGTATGAGCACCTTTAATTAATACAATTACTTGAAGTTTCTTAGAAAAATTCTTAGTCAATTCTATTTTATGATAATCATCTGTCCAGTCTCCTATTAATCTTTTTAATTCACCTGGATGTGGAGTTAATATTGATTTTTCAGGAATTAATTTTAACAACGTTTTATTTTCAGAAATACAATTTAAAGCATCTGCATCAATGACCAACGGTGCATTGCATTCAGCCATAAAAACTTCTAAAGCCTTTGTAGATAATTTATTGGTTCCCATTCCAGGACCAATACCAATCGCGTTTGGTTGAAAATCTAAATTGATTTTAGTAATTAATTCATCGGAAGAATCCGCAACAACCATTGCTTCTGGTAGTGCCGTTTGCATAATAGTATATCCGCATTTTGGAATAAAAGCTGTCATCACTCCTGCTCCTACTTTTAATGCGGCTTTAGTTGCTAAAACTATAGCTCCAATTTTACCATAACTACCTCCAACTATTAAGGAATACCCAAAATCTCCTTTATGATCATTTTTATTACGTGGTCGATACGTTTTTTGAGCTTCATATTTTCCAAAAGTAGTCGCTAACGGATTTACTTTATTTATATAATCTTTATCCAATCCAATATCCAAAACTGTAAATGCGCGTGTATACAAATTAGTTTCAGGTAAAAAGAAAGCTAATTTTGGTGTTTGAAAAGTTAATGTATAATCTGCTTTCAATACTGAATCCGGCTCATTTACTTTTTTATTAGGATACAATCCGCTCGGAATATCAATAGAAACTTTATATGCTTTACTAGTATTAATATAGGTTATTAATTCGTTCACCCATCCTTCTGGTGGTCTATTCAATCCTATTCCAAAAAGAGCATCAACAATAATATCATTTTCATTTATAACTGGAAAATCTTCTTTCGAAGACATTAAAATCGGCCATTCTTTACCTATTTCTTTAAAAATATCATAATTTTTTAAAAAATTTGGTGAGCGAACATCTGTAAAATTTGCTACATAAATATATACTTGATAGCCATGTTGAACAAGCATTCTTCCAATAGCCAAACCATCTCCCCCATTATTTCCAATACCACAAAAGATATGCAAAGGAACAGGAGAGCCTCCTAAATTTCCATGTAACCAATTAAAACATTCTTGCGCAGCACGTTCCATTAAATCCAGTGAATTTAATTTCTGATTTTTTATGGTAGAAGAATCGGCATTGTATAATTGCTCTGCAGATAGAATTTTCATGATAATAATTTAATTTGAATAACAAATAGTCCTTACTATTTTAATAATTTACAAAAACACCTACTATCCTTAATACCTTCATATTGACCATAATTAGGCATTAAAGTATAACCGTTTTTAGAATATAAATGTATGGCTTCTAGCTGATTGATTCCGGTTTCCAAAATGCATTTATTAAAGGACAATTCAGATGCCCACTTTTCTAATTCATTAAGAATCATAGATGCTAAACCGTTGCTCCTACTTTCAGGCAACACAAACATTCTCTTAATTTCCGTAATTGAAGTATCGTATTTTTTAATTGCTCCACAACCTATTGGAGTATCATTTTTATAAACAACAACGACATGTTTTATTAAGTCAATTTTATTAAATTGATTATAAAACTCATGATCATCACCATCTCTAATTTTTAAATCTGTATCTAATAACTGCACCAATTTAATAAAGTCAATATTATCTGAATTGGTCCTTATTAAACTTATCATATAATGCGTTAAGGAAGTTTATTACTTTAATATTTTATTTAAACCTCTAAATAAATTATGCTCTTGAGTATCAAAATTATCATCGCTTTTAAATAATTCTTTTATTTCTTCAAATAAACTATTGATCGCTAATTTTGAATATTCAAGGTCTTTTATTGCAGATTGTATTTTTTGAATACTTTGATATTCATTGTCTTTTTCAAATTCATCACGAATTTTATCAAGATTACTATTATGTATTTTTTCTTTGATATAATTTAACTCCTGCTTTGATTCTGAAAAGTCAGCATTTGCACAATAAATCAACAAATATATTTTTAAATCTTCTTTGGTCCAGTTGGTATTCATTATTAAATATTTAAGTAGTTATAAAAATAAGATATTTTAATCAATTACTAAATATATTACCAAGTCATTTTATTTAACCAATATTCATTCCCATAATTAGTGATATAATACACTAAATTATAATTGTTAACTTCTCTAACTGTTTTTGGAATAACATAAGGCGTGCTATTTGACCCTGTCCCGTTTGGCTTAACAGAAGGTGACATAAATGTACTTTCTTCTTCAGTAAAATAACTATCCAAACGGATATAATCATTATTAGAAAATAACCGCAATCCATCATTTAAAAACATGGTAGCAAAAGATCCTTTTTCTTTAGCATCATTTTTATATTTTTTAGAATTCATGAAATTCTCAAAACCCTTAAGAGTTCCTTTGGTATCAAAATTTACGATAACGCTAGAACCGTAGGTATAGAAATAATCCATATCTGTCGTGGTAGTGCTCCCATTTTTTCTAAACTCACTATTCTCTAGATATTTTTCACCAATCATAAATATATCATCGTTTACAACTTTAATAGCAATCACTTCAAGGCTTTTTAAATCTTTAGCATCTAAATTTTCAGTCCATTCGTGGATTCCTATTAACGTTTTACTATTTATATCGTATAAAAATGCACCGTCATTATCATTTCCTTCTTTCGGGTTTATTTTAACTACAGCACTTTTACCATACCAGTAAAAACCTGCAAGCATAGGGCTTCCATTAACATCTATTAATTTCATGTTCATCGGTTGAAATCCAGCAGATGAAAAATCGTTCGTTTCAACTGTATTTCCATTGAACTTTAAAAGTTCAGATTTTCTTGTTTTCTTAAATGCATCACTAATTTTATTTAAAACTACGTCTCCACTATTCAATACAAAAGTATTTTCTTGATATGATCTTTTACTATCATATTTTAATGTTTCTGACTGTTCCCACAATACATTTAATGAATTATCATAAACTGAAATCATTACTTTCTCTTGTGTTTTCTTGATATAAGGAAGGTTTGCAAAAACAGCTATTTTAGATTTATCTGGAGAAACGGAAACATTATAAAATCCAGATTTTGAATAGCCATCAATGGGAAATGAAGCTAAAACTTTTCTTTCACTTACTGTATTTTCTGTTAGTGAATAAACCTGAGCGTAAATTTCATGCTTACCAGATCTTTTTTCCATAGCATCCGAAATAACAATCAATCGATCTTCTAGCTCAATAACTTTTGCTAAATCGGCAGCACGTGCACCCATTTTTGGTAGGTTAAAAGTTAACGATTCTATAGATTGCATCGCTTGATCGTATTTGGTAAGCGTCATCGCTTTTGTATTATCCATCATTACATTATCTATATGATGCAAGGTCATAAAACCATAAGCGGAAGGAAATACTATTTGATAAACTTCTTGCTCGTTTTCTTTTTTAAAACTTGAACCTACTTCTGTCTTAAATTCCTGGGCAAAACTAGAATTAAACAAGAAAATTGAAATTAAAATAATGATATACTTTTTCATGTGCTTTATTTTTTTATTAAATTGGTCATATGCTGTTCGCTATTAGTCATTCTCTTTGTGGTGAAAAATTTTAATAGGCTCGTTACAAATATTACATCTTATAAACCTGTTCTTCTAATCTAGTAAAAGTCGCTTTTTCGTCATAGTTAAAATCTAAATCGATGCGTTTATTCTGAATTGATTTTAGAGTTTCTTCAGCTTGACTTTTATCTTTTAAACTAATATCAACTTTAATTAAATTAAAGTAGATCGCTTTAGCAACATCCTTGTTAAACAATGCTTTTTTATCTGAATAATTTACTTTCTCTAATTCAGCCATCCAGATAGCTCTTGATTCTAACAACTCCTTATTAGAACGCTCACGAGTTTCTGAAGAAGCGTTTTTATTAAGTTTCCGATAAGCAGATATTGCCTTGTTTTTAGCATTTTCTAAAGCATCGTATTCTCTTTTTTTATTCTTAGGGAATTCGATAGCTATTTTTGAAGCCAATGGAATGTAACCAAACTCTTCATTTAAATAGTTAGTTAGGTTCTTCATAATTTTAATAACATTCTCCTTCTCATAACGATCCAAGTTGATGCTATTACTCGATGAGGACGTTAAATATTTAAATTCATTATCAAAATTATGGTCATCAATTATTTGTGAACCCTTCATCACCTTCACATTTGTTGGTTGACTATAAAAAGTTTGACCACCATTATCTTCAAAAAGCATTTTAGAAACATTAATCACAATTAACAAATCTTGTTCGCCTTTATCATAACCATATAATACGACTCCGTCTTCCAATACTTCTTTATCAAAAAGTAAATAATCGTCTAAGTTTGGTTTTTTATATTCTGGCTCTCTGGGCTTAATATAATTAGGTTTTGAAGGAACCCTTAACTGAGGATTCTTTCCTTGATCTGTTAAAGTCAATCTTTCAATCATAGAAAGAGCCTTAAAGTCTTTCATTTCTTTATCGTAACGAGCTTCCGCTTTTTTTACCTCCTCCTCATGATTTGCTAATAACTCATCATATGCTGCTTCACTTTTACTCAATACTGAAGTGTAGTCAGATTTTTCGGTTTCAAAATCGGCAAGAGATTGTGCATTTATATCCTCAACAGTTAAGGTATAAGGGATTTCAACAATAACATTGTATTTATTAATTGACGCATCTAAAGGTTGATTTGGTAACCTTACATCAAAATAATCTATCTTTTCAGATAAGATTCTTTGACCAAAAACAGAGGAAGTCAAAGCTATTGCAACTAGTAATAAAAGTATCTTTTTCATAGTAAATATATATTTGCAATTTTACGATATAAAAACAGCATGAAAAGTGAAACTATTGTTAAATATCAAGGGATTACATCATTCTTTCTGAAGTAAAAAAAATGTTTTATTCTTTACTTTAAACCAACAATTTACGAGCCCAATAAAGAGTAATTAATTTTAAATTTCCTTTAATTTTTATTCATACTGTAAACCAACAATGATTGTAAAAGGAAATTAAAATCATACAAGCATAATCTTTCACATTTAATAACGAGGTACTACCTTTTTTTTAAACTGATAAAACCATTTTTAACCCTTCTATAACACCAATAACAAAACAAAATAATATATTTGTAATTCTTAAATTTTGATACTTAATTTTAAACTAACAACTGTTTTAATAGAATATATATTATGGTAAAAGACATCGCACTAGCTAACGTACACAATGACTTAGGCGCAAAAATGGTTCCATTTGCAGGCTATAATATGCCTGTTTCTTATGAGGGCGTAAATGCAGAACATGAAACGGTTCGTAATGCAGTCGGTGTTTTCGATGTTTCCCATATGGGTGAGTTTTTAGTAACGGGTCCTAATGCCCTAGATTTAATACAAAAAGTAACGAGTAACGATGCTTCCAAAATAGTGGACGATCAAGCACAATACAGTTGTTTTCCAAATGCTACAGGTGGTATTGTAGACGATTTAATAGTATATCGTTTTAATGCTGAAAAATGGTTGTTGGTTGTTAATGCATCTAATATTGATAAAGATTGGGATTGGATTAATAGTCAGAATTCCATGAATGCGGAACTTAAAAATATTTCTGAAGATTATTCATTACTTGCAATTCAAGGCCCAAAAGCGGTGGAAGCGATGCAATCTTTAACTTCCGTAGATTTAAACACTATTAAATTTTATCATTTTAAAGTAGCTGATTTTGCAGGATTAGATAATATAATTATTAGTGCAACTGGTTACACGGGTAGTGGAGGATTTGAAATTTATTGTAAAAACAGTGAAGTAGAACAAGTTTGGAACAAAGTTTTTGAAGCAGGTGCTGGTTTTGGAATCAAACCTATTGGTTTGGCAGCAAGAGACACTTTGCGTTTAGAAATGGGGTTTTGTCTTTACGGAAATGATATCAATGATACTACTTCACCTATTGAAGCTGGTTTAGGATGGATTACAAAATTTACTAAAGAATTCACCAATTCAGAAAACTTATTAAAACAAAAAGAACAAGGTCCAGAACGTAGGTTAATTGCTTTTGAATTGGATGAGCGCGGAATACCTCGTCAAGGATATGATATTGTTGATGGTCAAGGTAAAAAAATTGGTGACGTTACTAGTGGAACCATGTCTCCTTCACTTGGAAAAGGAATTGGAATGGGTTATGTTCCTTCAATTATGAAATCTGTCGGAACTCAAATTCATATACAGATACGTAAAAATGCAGTTCCTGCTACCATCGTAAAATTACCTTTTTATAAAGGATAGCATTTCTGAAAAACTATTTTGGTGAAAAAAATACTTATACTTGGAGCAAGTGGCTTTATAGGTAACGTGCTCTATAAAGAGCTACTGCCCTATTTTGACGTTTATGGTACGTATCGTTCCTCAAACCCTGAGTTTGATGACAATAAAATTATGTTTCAATTTAATTTGGAATCAGATGATATCAATTCCATTTTAAATAAAGTAAAGCCTAATTATATTATTTCAAGCCTTAGAGGAGAATTTAAAGACCAATTAAGAATACACCAAGAACTATTAAATTATTCCCTAGCAAGTATAGACTGTAAGCTCATGTACCTTTCTACGGTTAATGTATTTGATGCTAAAGGAGAATTTCCTTGTTATGAAAACGATTCTCTATTAGCAGATAGCGAATATGGAAAATATAAATCAAATCAAGAAAAAGCAATTAGTAAATTACCTTCCTCAAAATTTGTAATAGTAAGATTACCGCTAGTTTTAGGTGTGAATTCTCCACGAATTATACAATTAAAAGAAGCTTCAAAACATAAAGCTGAATTTGAAGTATTCCCCAATTTAATTATCAGTGTTTCTACAGCTAATAAAATTGCACAACAAATACACTATATCATCAATAAGGATTTAAATGGTATTTATCATTTATCCAGTAATGATATGATTCATCATTCAGAGTTATTTGAAGAGATTACAAATAAACTCGAACTTAAAAATGTTGTTTTTAAAAATACTTACACCTCCAATGAGGATAAATACCTGGCAATATTACCTAAATACAACAAGCTTCCCGAAAATTATCAAATAACCATGTCACAAATCATCGAAGATTGTGTGCTAAAAGAAGAGATTGGCTCTTTAAAATAAATTTTTTTAAAAGAACAATCTCACATCTCTTTGTGGTTTCCTGCATTTTTCTATTTTTGTAAAACCTTAAACAAAATTATTATGGGAAGAGCTTTTGAATTTAGAAAGGCAAGAAAAATGAAACGTTGGTCTGCAATGTCTAAAGCGTTTACACGTATTGGAAAAGATATTGTAATGGCTGTAAAGGATGGTGGACCAAATCCAGATTCTAATTCACGTTTACGAGCGGTTATTCAAAATGCGAAGGCAGTAAATATGCCGAAGGACAATGTAGAAAGGGCTATTAAGAAGGCTACTGAAAAAGGACTAGGAGATTTTAAAGAGGTAATATTTGAAGGATATGCTCCTCACGGAATTGCTGTTTTAGTTGAAACTGCTACCGATAACAATACCCGAACTGTTGCTAATGTTAGAGCGTGTTTTAGCAAATGCGATGGAAATATGGGAACTTCTGGATCGGTGGTATTTATGTTTGATCATACTTGTAATTTTAGAATCAATCCAAATGAAGTTGATTTAGAAGAATTAGAGCTAGAATTAATTGATTATGGTGTAGATGAAGTTTTTGAAGATGAAGACGGAATATTAATTTATGCTCCTTTCGAAAGCTTTGGAAACATTCAGAAAGCATTGGAAGAAAAAGAATTTGAAATATTATCTTCTGGTTTTGAGCGTATTCCACAAGTAATTAAAAAGCTTACAGAAACTGAAGCTGCTGATGTTGACAAACTATTAGAAAAATTAGATGATGACGATGACGTTCAGAATGTTTATCACACCATGGATGAATCTTAACAAACTATAAAACATAAAAAAAGCCGCTTTTAGCGGCTTTTTTTATGTGTATTTTGCAACTTTACCAATACTTCCTTTATAGAATTCTTTCAATATTTCTATATCTGATTCTATTGCTCCAGTTGGATAAAATGGCTGACCAATGGTTACTGTTTTAGTTTTATAATCCATAGACACTGGCATAATAGGTACTTTAGCTGCCAAAGCAATAAAATAAAACCCTGTTCTCCATTTATCTACTTTTTTTCGAGTTCCTTCTGGAGACATACCCAATCTAAATTCATCATTAGCATCAAATATTTTTGCAATAGCCTCTACCTTATTTTGACTAGAGCTTCGATCTAATGGAGCTCCTCCAACCCATTTAAAATAATAACCAAAAGGCCAAGTAAATAGTTCTTTTTTTCCAACAAAATTAACCATTACCCCTAGTGTTTTTCTACATAGGATTGCAATATAAAAGTCACTCCAACTGGTATGTGGTGCTACGATGATCACTACCTTTTTTAATTCTTTTTCATTAAAATCGCCAACGATCTTCCAACCAAGAATTTTATTTAAAATAAATTTAGAAATATTCATATTATAAATTCAAAACTAAACTTTATTCAAAAACGCTTTATCATTACCGACAAGATTCGGAATCCATAATAATTATGTAAAAAATTGGATTTTGGCATTTACTATAATGACAAGCAAAGTTTAAAAGAATAATTTCAGTTATGTTGTATTACATTTTTATATACATCGAGCGTAATTTCTCACGTGTCATAATTGATTTCCATTCTTTCCCTAAAGCATTTTCCCATAATGGCTCTAAACTTAAAGCAACATTAATCATCGTTTCCATCTGCTCTTCAGTTAAGTCAATACATAGTCCAGTAGGAATATCTACTTGATGCTTTGCCACCATTTTTTTGAAAATAGCTACACCTTCAGGATAATAATCTTCTAAATAATTAAAAACTATACAGTTTCCAATTCCGTGTTTAGTTCCTAAAACGAAACCTAAACCGTAACTCATAGCATGAGCGACACCTACTTGAGAATATGCAATACTCATACCTCCATGCCAAGATGCCATCATTAACTTACCTCTTTTTTCTTCTTCAGTAAACTCATTATCTTCTAAAAACACTTCCAAACATAAGTCGTATGCTTTTTCGCCATAACTCTGGCTAAAGTCATTTAAAAAAGTTCCTTCTAAAGATTCTACACAATGTATAAAACAATCCATACCCGTATAAAACCACTGATTTTTAGGAACTCCATCTAATAATAATGGATCTAATACTACTTGATCGAAGGTTGTATAATCACTATTAATTCCTAGTTTTCGTACCGGTCCAGATAAAACACAAGTTCTAGAAACTTCGGCTCCTGTACCAGAAATAGTAGGGATACCAACGTGATAAATAGATTTTGTTTTAATTAAATCCCAACCTTGGTAGTCTGCAGCACCTCCTTCATTAGTTAGCATTAATGAAACCGCTTTTGCTAAATCCATTACAGATCCTCCTCCAATTCCTATAATTCCAGATGGAAGCTTACTAAACTCTTCCAATATATCTTTTACAATAGCATCTACTTGAGATGTTTTTGGTTCTTCTTCAGCAGATACAAATAGTAATTTGTCATTGTATTTAAGTTCAATTCTTTTAACTACAGAACTATCTTTATCAAATGCATCATCTACTAAAAAAATAAATGGTGCATTGTCCTCTCTTTTTAAGTCTAAAATAGAAGATAATTGGTTAAAACTTCCTTTTCCAAATACTACTCTTGGCACCATTGGAAAATTACGATATTCGTTGTTTACAGACATATTAAATATATATTTCTAATTATTTTTATTCATTAATTTATTAGCTCGCATTAAATCTTCTGGAGTATCAATTTCTACAGCATTCTCTGTAGTTGAAATAGCTAGCTTAATTTTTTTTCCATATTCCAAATAGCGTAGACATTCAATTTTTTCTGAAGCTTCCAAATTACGCATCGGTAACCTATAAAAATCCATTAACGCTTGTTTTCTAAAAGCATAAATTCCTTTATGTTCATAATATTCCATTGGAATAGATCGATCTCGAGGGTACGGAATTGGTGAACGAGAAAAATACAATGCATAATTATTTTCATTAACAATCACTTTTACAAAATTGGGATCATTTACTTCATTCCAATCAGTCATTCTGGTCATTAAGGAAGCCAAATCAATAGCATCTGCATCATCTCCATTAAATAAATCAAGCACTTTCTCTAAATCATCTTTTGTTGTAAAAGGCTCGTCTCCTTGAACATTTACAACAATATCTACATCCATATCTTCAATAGCTTCAGCGATTCGATCACTTCCACATTCGTGTTCTTTCTTACTCATTATGGCAATACCGCCATGTGAAGTTATTTCGTTAAAAATAATCTCACTATCGGTAACTACATAAACTTCATCAAATAACTGAGTCGCTTTTGCAGATTCATAGGTGCGAACAATAACAGATTTGCCTCCTAAATCTTGCATTAACTTACCAGGAAATCTAGTTGCAGCATATCGCGCTGGAATCATTGCTATAATTTTCATTAAATCGTTTTAAACATCAAAAATAAGGAAGATTCTACAATTAATAAGGGTCTTTAAAAAAATCATCTTTAAAACCTACTAAGTATAGTTTTTCTTTTGCTCTAGTGATTGCCGTGTATAACCAACGTAAATAATCTTTATCTACTCCATTTGGCAAATAGGGTTGCTCTACAAACACAGTATTCCATTGCCCTCCTTGCGATTTATGACAAGTAATGGCATATGAAAACTTAACCTGCAATGCATTAAAGTAAATGTTCTTTTTTACAGAAAGAAATTTTTTATACTTAGAAGTTTCATGTTCGTAATCTTTCATTACTTCTTGATATAATTTATTTGAATCTTCATATGTTAATGAAGGTGTTTCAGAAGATAAGGTATCTAAAATTAAAACCGTTTCAAAAGGTTTCATGTTAGGGTAATCGATCATTCTTATATTTACGGTTGCGAATCTGAATCCATACAATTCTTTAATACTGAATAATTCTAATATTTCAATAATATCACCATTTGCAATAAATCCAGCATCACTATTGGTTTCTACCCAAAAATAATTATTTTTAACAACCATTAAATAATCTCCAACAGCCAATTCTTGTTCTTGATAAAGAATTCTAGTTCTAATACTTTGATTGTATAAATACGCTCGTTTATTAGATCGCACTATAAAAACAGTTTCTTCATTTCCTAAATTAGAATAACAATCTTCCAAAGAATCCATTAGCTCTTGACCGTCTATGGGACGAATTACATCTGAAAAATTTTCTACCTGTAGTTTAAAAGTTTCATAAAACTCTTCTTCTAATAAATTTCTAATTTCAGATGCATTAAAAAGTATACCACTTTCCTTTTCTTGCCTAACAACTTCATTCAATTCAATCGAAACTACCTCCTTATCATAATAATTTTCTAAAGTTGTTTTATCTAAAGCTGGACTTAAATCCAATTTAATCGGCGGAAGCTGTGCAGTATCGCCTATTAACATTAACTTACATTGATGTCCACTATATACATATTGCATTAAATCACCAAGCAGCGATCCATTATCAAAAAGTTTAGCATCTGGATTACTATCTGGAATCATTGAAGCTTCATCTACAATAAAAATAGTGTCTCGGTGCTTATTTTTTTGCAGTGTAAAAGCAACTCCTCCTCCACTTTTAGGTTTGGGATAATATATTTTTTTATGAATAGTGAAAGCTTCTTTATTAGAATAATTACTAATTACTTTGGCCGCTCTACCCGTCGGAGCCATTAAAACAATAGATTTCTTTACTTTCCAGCTATTTTTCACTAAAGTTCCAACAATCGTAGTTTTACCCGTCCCAGCATATCCTTTTAATAAAAATAATTCGTTGTAATTTTTATTTTGAGTGAAATCTGCGATTAACTGCAAGGCACTATCTTGCTTACTAGTAGGACTATGAGCAAAATCTTTTAATAAATCTAAGTAAAATTTGGGTGTGTTCATTGTATATTTAAACTTGGAGGGATTAAAGATAGTTATGTTTTTTTCGTAAATTACTTTTACGATTAAAAAAAAATTGTAGATTTGCGTTAAAGCATATTATCAGAAAATAATAATCCTCATTTATAAATTATGATTTTAAATATAGTACTTGGCACATTAATTTGCATTGGATTGGCTGTTTTAATGGAAAAATTTGTTCCCTTAAAACTAAATCCTATTATTTCAGTTTTACTTTGGGTTGTAATCCTATTTTTAGGATACAGTCTATATAAATCTATTATTGGACCCGTTGAATTTAACAAGGTAAAACAAGTTCGTTACGCTAAAGTTATTACAAACCTAAAAGATATTAGAATTTCAGAATTAGCATATCAAGAAATTGAAGGCAAATTTACTGGAGATTTTGATAGCTTAGTTCAGTTTTTAGATACTGCACAATTTGCTATTATTCAAAGACGTGATACTAGTTTCGCAGATGTTGAAAAAAACAAAGCGTTTGGTTTAGATGGACAAAAAGGAGGTTATTATAAAGAAGAAATTATAATTGACACATTACGTTTTGCATCTGTAAAGGATTCATTATTTGGTGATTCAGATCGTTATAAAACGATGAAGAACATTCCATTAGAAATCGCTGGAGGAGCTAGTTTTGAGCTTAAAGCAGGGAGATATGAGAAAAACGAATCCTTATATTCTGTTTTTGAAGCAAGTGTAGCAAAAAGTTTAATTTTAAGTGATCAGAATCCAGATTTAATTAATCAAGAAGAAAAATTAATTTCTGTAGATGGTATCAACGGACCTACTGTAAGAGTAGGTTCTATGAATGATATTGACACAAGTGGAAACTGGCCTAAAATTTATGACACTCCAAAACAATAATATATTACAAAATTCAAATAAAAGACTGTCCGTACAATTATCATTGTCCGGACTTTCTTTTTTAGTGACAAATTCTGAAACTAAAGAAGTTTACTCTTTTTCAGAAAAAAAACACAAAAAGCCTATAACCCCCGAAGAATTATTTTTAGACCTAAAATCTAGTTTAGAACAAAACAACGAGCTCAACGACACTTTTAATGAAATAGCTATAATATACGCCACCAGTTTATATAGTTTAGTTCCTTCTACTTTATTCGATTCTTCAAAAGCTAGTGAGTATTTAAAATTTAATTCAAAAATACTAGCAAACGACTTTATTGCTTTTGATACTATAGAAAATCATAACATTACTGTTGTTTACATTCCCTTTATTAATATTAACAATTATCTATTTGATCGATTTGGCGACTTTAGCTATTACCACTCTTCAACTCTATTAATTGAACATCTATTAAATAAAGAAAAATCGTATACATTACCAAAAGTGCATATAAATGTTACTGATAATATATTTGATTTTATTGCTGTAAAAAATGGAAAATTGATAATTTGCAATAGTTATGAGTTTACTACTCCAGAAGATTTTATTTATTATATTTTATTTTGTTTAGAACAGTTAAAAATGAATCCTGATACAGTAGATCTGTATATTTCTGGCAGTATTGAAAAAGAGGAAGCTACTTATAAAATACTCTATAATTACATTAGAGATATAACATTTTACAATGTTGAAGAAAAAACAATACTTACTGAAAAAGAATCATTACATCAAAATTTACTTTTAAAACTATTATAAGTGAGAATCATTTCTGGAAAATATAAAGGGAAAAGGTTAATGGCACCAAAAAAGTTGCCAGTTAGACCTACAACAGATTTTGCTAAAGAAGCATTGTTTAATATTCTTACGCATAGAGTTGATTTTGAAGAAACATCCCTATTAGATTTATTTTCTGGTACTGGAAATATTAGTTATGAGTTTGGTTCAAGAGGTACTGAAGACATTACTTCGGTGGATGCTCATTATGGTTGCGTAAAATATATTAACACTATTTCTGAGGAGTTAGAGTTCTCCATTAAAACAGTTAAATCTGATGTTTTAAAATACCTATCCTCTACCCCATTTACGTTCGATGTAATATTTGCTGATCCGCCTTACAGTTTAAAACAATCAGAATTTGAAGCCATTGTTAATAAAATATTTGAAAGAGAATTATTAAACGATGAAGGTTTTTTAATTGTTGAGCATTCTAAGCATACCGATCTTTCTAAAAACGAATATTTTAAAGAAGCAAGAAGATACGGAGGTTCTATATTTAGTTTTTTTGAAATATAAAAAAAGCAGACCTATAAGCCGGATCCTGTATTAGCGTAAACTAATTCTCATCATTTATCTAAAAATATCGTTACCAATATCTTTTATCTGCCTACCCTCCTGTATTGGGCGGGAACCCTCAAGCACAGGTTTACATGGCATTGCACCGCATAGAGTTTACCTGGTTTCACTACAGCATTACCTGTACATTCTTTCTGCTGCACTTGTCCTAATACGCAAAAACGTATTGACGGCTGTTAGCCGCTATGCTTCCCTATGGTGTCCGGACTTTCCTCCTTAATTAAAAAACTAAGACGATGAGACGGTCTGCTGGAGCAAATGTAGAATATTTTATAAGCAAATGTTAATAAAAAGAAAAAAATAAGAAGCAAAATCATCACCTAAAAAAGCTTACAATTTCTATATTTGTTTCAACTCAATTATATGGAGCATTTTATAGTATCAGCCAGAAAATACAGACCAACGCAATTTAAAGATGTCGTTGGCCAACAGGCTATTACTAATACTTTAGAAAGTGCTATTGATAATGATCATTTAGCACAAGCTTTGTTATTTACTGGACCACGTGGTGTTGGCAAAACAACTTGTGCCCGAATTCTTGCCAAGAAAATCAATCAAGATGGTACTGAAAAGGAAGATGAAGATTTTGCATTTAATATTTTCGAATTAGATGCTGCTTCAAATAACTCGGTAGATGACATCAGAAATTTAATTGACCAAGTTCGCATTCCTCCGCAAGTTGGAAAATACAAAGTGTATATTATTGATGAAGTACATATGCTTTCATCTGCAGCTTTTAATGCCTTTCTAAAAACATTAGAAGAACCACCCAATCACGCTATTTTTATTCTAGCAACTACCGAAAAACATAAGATCATACCAACGATACTTTCTCGTTGTCAAATTTTTGATTTTAG
>TARA_R110000787_G_scaffold203779_5_pt1 | contig 33252 bp, 30 predicted proteins | sample TARA_R110000787 | Tara Oceans TARA_R110000787 (sample SAMEA4397920) | marine metagenome | biome: Polar Biome; feature: [DCM] deep chlorophyll maximum layer (ENVO:01000326); material: water (ENVO:00002006), including particulate matter (ENVO:01000060) such as... | depth 35 m | reverse complement strand
TCAGCCGGTAATTGAACCGCCGGAACTCGCCGACCTGCTCGCCGCCAAACATCACCGGTTCGGGCGCGCCGTTGACCGCGTGATCGACCAGCACATCATGGATATTGCCGGTGGCCTTCTTTATCGCATCATCCCATGCCGCGCGGAATTCTTCGGCACTCTCGCGGTGGCGCAGTTGATATATCCGGCCAGCGGCCATGCCGACACTGCGCGCCGCGTTGGGGACGCTGCCGCACTGGGCCAGCGCATCGATAAAGGCGCGCTGCCGCTCCGGGGTCCAGCCGTCGTGGCGGTAATATTTTAGCGGCACTGGGGTGAAGTCCGGAGGGGGCGGTGGCTCGTCGGGATGGTCGGTCATGCGGCGATAATAATTCAGCACGGGGTGTGTAGGACAGGGCTTTTTGTCGGGCCGGCCGGGATTGTTAGAGTTTGGCTTTTGGTCTCGCGAGGTCCTTCGACAGGCTCAGGACGAACGGGGTGGGGTTGGCTTGTCTTTCTCGTTGGCTGGGCAGTGGGCTGAGAGGCCTTGGGAAAGGAAAGGGTCTGGTTGTTTAAACCGTTCGTGCTGAGCTTGTCGAAGCACGGTTTTCGGTCGCGCGCGGTCCTTCGACGGGCTCAGGACGAACGGAGCGGGGTTGGGCCTTGTTCCCCTGCGTAAGCAGGGGTCCATCTCGTGCTTTTGCCGGTGGAGGGCGGAGGGTGGCGGGATTTTTAAACCGTTCGTGCTGAGCTTGTCGAAGCACGGTTTTCGGTCGCGCGCGGTCCTTCGACAGGCTCAGGACGAACGGGGATAGGGCAATCTGTTTTTACAGGGGCGCCGGTCTGCCTATTCCACATCCTCGACATCAACCGCTTCGCCGGTCACTTTCTGCGCGAGCGTCGCGGCGATGAATTCGTCGAGGCCGCCGTCGAGCACATCGCTCGGAGCGCTGCTGGTGTGGCCGGTGCGCAGGTCCTTGACCATCTGATAGGGTTGCAGGACATAGGAGCGGATCTGGTGGCCCCAGCCGATTTCGGTCTTGGCTTCATATTCGCCCGAGGCTTCGGCTTCGCGGCGTTGCAGTTCGGCTTCGAACAGGCGCGCTTTCAGCATGCCCATCGCGGTGGCGCGGTTCTTGTGCTGGCTGCGGTCATTCTGGCTGGCGACGACGATGCCGGTGGGGGCGTGGGTGATGCGGACGGCGCTGTCGGTGGTATTGACGTGCTGGCCGCCGGAGCCGGAGGCGCGATAGGTGTCGATCTTGAGGTCGCTCTCGTTGATCTCGACCTCGAAACTGTCGTCGATCACCGGATAGACCCAGACGCTGGAGAAACTGGTGTGGCGCTTGGCGGCGCTGTCGAACGGGGAGATGCGGACCAGCCGGTGGACGCCGCTCTCGGTCTTGGCATAGCCATAGGCATTCTCGCCCTTGACCTCGATCGTCGCGGATTTGATACCGGCCTGATCGCCTGCCTGATAATCGACCATCGAGACCTTGTATCCGCGGGCCTCGGCCCAGCGCTGGTACATGCGCAGCAGCATTTCGGCCCAGTCCTGGCTCTCGGTGCCGCCGGCGCCGGCGTGGATTTCGATATAGGTGTCGAGACCGTCGGCTTCGCCGGAGAGCAGGGCCTTGACCTTGTCGCGGTCGGCGCGGGTGGCGAGCTTTTCGAGCGTGGCGACGCCTTCGTCGGCCAGACCAGCATCGCCTTCTTCCTCGGCCATCTCGATAAATTCGAGCGCGTCGTCGCGTTCCTGCTGGATTTCGCGGGCGGCGCTGATCGATTCATCGAGGCGGCGGCGTTCGGTCATCACTGCCTGGGCGGCTGCCTGGTCATCCCACAGGGTCGGGTCCTCGACGCGGGCGTTGAGCTCGTCAAGGCGCCGCAGGGCAACATCCCAGTTGAGCGCGGTCTTGATCAGGGTAAGAGCGGCGTCGATCCGGTCGACAAAGGCTTGCGCGTCGGCACGCATGATATTCTCCAAAACTATTGGTTGCTGCGATTAGACGATATCGGCGGGAAGTAAAGTGGTGTGCGGCCTGTCCGGAGGGATCGGGCGGATTTTTTCAGGGAGGATTTTCTCTCCGGATTCCGGTTTATGTGGTAGAAACGGCGTTGGTACAGGAGACAAGCGGCATGGCGATCAGCAATTTTACCGACAGGGATGTTCCCGACCAGAGCGGGCGGGTCTATTTCATCACCGGGGCGAATAGCGGTCTGGGTTACGAGGCCGCCAAAGTGCTGGCGGGCAAGGGCGCGCGGGTGCTGATGGGGTGCCGTTCTGAGGAAAAAGCAGAAGCCGCGATGGCGAGCATATGCGCGGCTGTTCCGAAAGCCGACCTGCGGTTCATTCCACTGGATCTGGGAGATCTCAAATCGGTTCGCAGTGCGGCAAAGCTGGCGGCGAAAGAGCCGAGGCTGGATGTTCTGGTCAACAATGCAGGGATCATGATGCCGCCACGCGAAGAGACCGCTGACGGTTTTGAATCGCAATTCGGCGTCAATCATCTCGGGACGTTCGCGCTGACCGGATTGTTGCTGGACAAGGTCTCGCGGGGAGTGAAACCACGGATTGTCATCACCGCGAGCATGGCGCATCGTAGCGGCCAGATCGATTTCGATGATATCAACGCCGAGCAGAGCTACAGCCGCTGGGGTCGTTACGCGATGAGCAAGCTGGCCAATCTGCTGCACATGTACGAGCTCGACCGGCGGCTGCTGTCCTCGGGTTCGCCGGCAATCGCCGTTGCCTGTCATCCCGGCGTTGCCGATACCGAACTGGCCAAGAATTTTCCGGCCGCGCTGGTTTCCCTGTTCCGGCCCGTGTCGAGCCTGTTCATGAACAGCGCGGCGCAAGGGGCGTGGCCGACGCTGGCCGCCGCTGCAGGGGACGATGTCGAGGGCGGGCAATATTTCGGACCCAGCCGGAATGGCGAGTGGACCGGCCCGGCGCGTGAAGTGCAACCCCGATCCAAGGCCCTGCGGATAGAATTGGCCAGACGATTGTGGGACGTCTCCGAGGCGATGACCGGCGTCTGCTATCCCGTATAGTTTCTGCGCGGTCGTTTTTCCCTGATTGTCTTTGCCTATCGCGCGTTCCCCCGTTAGACAGGCAGCGGGAGGAGACAATTGAACGCTTAATCGAGGGGGAAATTGTTTGTTCGATGAAATGCTGGGCAGCGACGATGTCGTTCGTGAGCCTTATGCCGACTATAAAGAGTGGCTCGACAGGGAAGATGTCAAACGTCTCCATCGCAAGACCGACGATGCCGAGGCCTTTTTCCGCAAGACGGGTATCACGTTCAATGTCTATGGCCAGGATGAGGCCGATGAACGGCTGATTCCGTTCGACGTTATTCCACGGATATTATCTGCCCGCGAATGGCGCAAATTATCGCGCGGTATCGAGCAGCGGGTCAAGGCGATCAACGCGTTCCTCTATGATATCTATCATCGCCAGGAAATATTGCGCGCTGGCCGGGTGCCGGTTGAACTGATCGCGAACAATATCGCTTTCCTGCCGCAAATGATCGGCGTCAACCCGCCCGGCGGGATTTACACGCATATCATCGGTACCGACATTGTCCGGACAGGACCGGGCGAATTTTATGTGCTCGAGGATAATGCGCGGACGCCTTCCGGGGTCAGCTATATGCTGGAGAACCGGGAGACGATGCTGCACATGTTCCCCGAACTGTTCGCCAAGATCGGCGTGCAGGAAGTGAGCCGCTATCCAAACAATTTGCGCCGGTCGCTGGCCGCCTGTGCGCCGCCAAAATGCGAAGGCAAGCCAGTGGTCGCCGTGCTGACGCCGGGCATCCACAACAGCGCCTATTTCGAGCACAGCTTTCTCGCCGACCAGATGGGCGCGGAACTGGTCGAAGGGCATGACCTGAAGATCGTGGACGGACGCGTCGCGATGCGCACGACGCAAGGCTATACCCCGATCGACGTGATCTACCGCAGGATCGATGACGATTATCTGGATCCGCTGAATTTTCTGCCCAACTCGATGCTCGGCGTGCCGGGGGTCATGGATGTCTACCGGTCCGGCGGGATTACCATCGCCAATGCGCCCGGCACCGGCATCGCCGACGACAAGGCGCTCTATTCCTACATGCCGGACATTATCGAATTCTACACCGGCCAGAAACCGCTGCTGGAAAATGTGCCGACATGGCGCTGTTCGGAGAAGGACCAGCTTGCATATGTGCTGGAGCATCTAGAGGAACTGGTGGTCAAGGAAGTGCACGGATCGGGCGGCTATGGCATGCTGGTCGGACCGGCGGCTTCCAAGAAGGAAGTCGAGGAATTCCGCGCCAAGCTGATCGGCAATGCCGGCAATTATATTGCCCAGCCGACGCTGGCGCTTTCGACGGTGCCGATTTTTACCGAAAAGGGACTGTCGCCGCGACATGTCGATCTGCGCCCGTTCGTGCTCGTGTCTCCCGATCGTATCGATATCACGCCCGGCGGCCTGACCCGCGTTGCGATGACCGAGGGATCTCTGGTGGTCAACAGCAGCCAGGGCGGGGGGACCAAAGATACTTGGGTGCTGGAAGAATGAGGGGGGCGGGATCATGCTAGGCAAAACCGCCGCCAGTCTTTTCTGGATGTCGCGTCTGCTCGAGCGGACCGAAAATAGCGCGCGCCTGATCGAAGCGGGCTTCCGCATCGCGCTTACCCACTCGTCGTCAGCGGCCGATGAATGGGCCTCCATTCTTGCGTCTTCGGGCGCCAAGAAAAGCTATCTGGCCAAACATGCCGATTATAGTTCGGCCAAGGTCATCGACTTTCTTCTGCGGGACAAGGATAATCCGGGCAGCATTATTTCGCTGATCAAGCAGGCGCGGGACAGCGCCCGCACTGGCCGCATTGCTTTGACCAGAGAAGTTTGGGAAGCGACCAACGAAGCCTGGATGAATCTGAAAACCGCCTTGGCCAATCCAGTCGACGAGCGGGATTTGCCCGACGTTCTGACCGTTATTCGTCAGCAAAGCTCGCTGGTTCGGGGAGCTGTGCTGGGCACGATGCTGCGCAATGACGGCTTTAACTTCATCCGGCTGGGAACGTTCATCGAACGCGCGGATAGTACTGCCCGGATCTTGGATGTGAAATATTATCTATTGCTGCCGTCGATCGCACAAATCGGCTCGGCAGTAGATAATGTTCAATGGGAAACTATTTTACGTTCCGTATCTGCCCAACGCTCCTATCGGTGGCTAAACGGTTCCGATATCAGCGCGTTGAGTGTCGCCGAATATCTGATCCTTCACCGCCAGATGCCGCGCTCACTGGCATTTTGCTATGCACAAATATCTGAAAATCTCGGATATCTGGAACGGGATTATGGCAATGAAGTGACCTCACATCGTCTTGCCGACGATATTTGCGACCGCTTGCTCGGCCAGCCTGTACAGAATATTTTTGAAGCCGGCCTGCACGAGTTCATTATCGAATTTCTGGCGGCCAATAACGGTCTCGCTGCCCAGATCGAGACCGACTATAATTTTCAAGACAGGATAAGCTGAATATGCTGCTGAAAATTAATCATGAAACCCGGTATAATTACGACAAGCCCGTGCAATATGGTCTGCAACAACTGCGCCTTCGCCCGAAGGAAAGACCCGGTCAGCGGATATTGGACTGGAATATCGAGATTGAAGGCGGTTTGGTGGAATTGTCCTTCGAAGATCAACATTGCAATCATGTCGATCTGATCAATATCGAGCGAGGGCGGAGCGAAATCGTCATTCGTTGTACCGGCGAGGTTGAAAATACCGATGGCAGCGGCGTTATCGGCAGGCACGCGGGCTTTGCCCCCTTATGGTATTTCAAGCGGGCGACGGCGCTTACCAGGCCGGAGGCTGAAACCGCCAAATTGATTGCATCCCTCGATCAGGGTTATGATAATGATATTGTCCGGCTGCACGCGCTATCGGCGCTGGTTACCGACAGGGTCGCTTACAAAACCGGGGAGACCAATGCCGAAACTACTGCCGAGCAGGCCCTCTCCATCGGCGGCGGCGTCTGTCAGGATCATGCCCATATTTTCTGCACTGCGGCTCGCTCGCTCGGATTTCCGGCGCGCTATGTCTCCGGATATCTGATGATGAGCGACCGGGTCGATCAGGACGCGACACATGCATGGGCGGAAGCCTATGTCGAGCATATTGGCTGGGTCGGCTTTGACGTGTCCAACGGCTATTCGCCGGACGAACGCTATGTCCGGGTCGCGACAGGTCTGGATTATCGCGATGCATCACCGATAACCGGCCTGCGATATGGTGCGGGCAGTGAGGATATGATTGTAAGCCTGCAAGTGCAGCAGTAGAGAGACCACGAATATTGATCAGGGATAACCATTATAAATGACCTATTGCGTGGCACTGCGGATGAAGCACGGACTGGTTTTCATGTCTGATACCCGCACCAATGCGGGCGTCGACGATATTGCCCAGGTCAAGAAGCTGACAAGCTGGGAAGTGCCCGGCGAACGGGTGATCACCTTGCTGTCGGCAGGCAATCTGGCGACTACGCAGGCGGTTGTGAGCTTGCTGGACGAGCGCGGCAAACATCCCGATGATCGCAATCCTTCGATCTTGCAGGCGCCATCGATGTTTCAGGTTGCGACGATCATTGGCGACACATTGCGCGAAGTCGTCAAAACCTATTCTCATCAGGGTCAGGAAGCGAAATCGCCCTTTGGCGCGACGCTTATTCTCGGCGGGCAGATCAAAGGCAGCGATCCGAGGCTTTTCCTGATTTATCCCGCTGGCAACTTCATCGAAGCCAGCGACGACAGCCCGTTTTTCCAGAGCGGCGAAACCAAATATGGCCGGCCGATTCTGGTCCGCGGCTTCGATCCGGAAATGTCCTTCGAAAATGCCGTGAAACTTTTGCTGGTTTCATTCGACTCCACGATCCGTGCGAATCTGGCGGTGGATTTGCCGCTCGATATGCAGGTCTATGAAGCCGACAGTTTCGCGGTCACGCAACAGCAGCGGATCGAAAAAGACGATCCCTATTTCCAGGCAATTTCGGAGGGATGGGGCGATGCATTGAAAAATGCGTTTCAATCGCTGCCCGATTTCCGCTTCGAAGATTAACCGAAGCGCCTTTTCCCCGCCATCGCCCTGTGCGCCATTGCCATTGTGGTCAGTTGCGCGTTGACGCGTATGCAACTGGGCATCACGCTGGCATCGGCGACATAGCAATTGGTCGTATTGTGCACGCGCTGGTTGAGATCGACGACGCCCTTGTGCGGATCTACATTGATCGCATTTCCCCCGTGGGGATGGGAACTCGACAGGACGACATCATCCGGCTCGACGATGGTCTCTTCGTAGAAGGCGTCAATCTCGTCATGGCTCATGTCACAGGTCAGCGTCTGGCCGCGGAGCAGGGCAGGGTAGACCTCGATTGCGCCGTTGAGGAAATGGACCTTGGTCATGGTCGCCAGCGCGCGGCGCAATAAAGCCAGCTCATCTTCGCCGATTTTTAGTTTGAGTTTGCCATTGTCCATATAGCCGAGCCGGTCGGCGGGAAACAGGACGCCTGCGGAAACCAGCCGGTTGTAATTTTTCATCCGTTCAAAATGGTCCTCAAACCACCCCGGCACGAGGGTTGCCATGCTCATCGGCGGCTGGAAATGGCTTTCGATCAGAAAATCGCCGCGGTCTACATAGGTCGCCATCTGGTCTTCGTTCCAGACGTTTGCGTTCGTACCCTCGGGCATCAGGGCGACCACCGGACAGGCGATGTTGAGCGAGATATTGGTCCCTGATTGCAGAATGCCGCTATTGTAGAGCAGGTTGCTGGAGGCAAGCGCTCCCGCTGCCACCACCACACCTTTGCGAGCGCGAATTGTCCGCTTCTGGCCGTTGGTCAACCTGATTTCGACGGCCTCTGCGACCCGCTTGCCATTGGCGCCTTCGCCCCACAGGATTTCGGTCGCTTCGGCTTTGTGCAATATCCGGGCCGGCTTGTCGCGCGCATCGCTGGTCGCATGGGTCAGGAAGCTTTCCGGCATCGCTTTTTTTCGGCCATAGGGGCAACCGGTGTTGCAATAGCCGCAATATACGCATTCGCTATCCGCTGTTTTCGGTCCGTAATTTTTCCTGAACCAGGCGGTGACGGCCTTGTGGTCCATCGGGTCGCTCGATTGGGCCGCATATTTGTTCCAGCCGTCGATCAGATGCGGACCATTGTTGCGACCGGTGATATGGTCGATTTCCGACACTTCAAGCGCTTGCTCGACTGCCTCGTAACTGATCGCAAGTTCCGCTTCGCTGACCGGAGCGCCGAGCCTGGACCATGTATCATATACATCTTCTGCGTCCGGATGGACGAGCCCTTCATGCTTCATCCGCAGGCAGATGCCATTGTTGATGACGGTGGAGCCGCCGACGACGCGACCCTGAAACACGATGATGTCTCGATCGGCCGTGGTTTGCAGGGCGCCATCCTTGAACATACGGGCGGTCATCCGCGCTTCTTCATGGGTGATGCGGGAGGAGGGATAATGGCTGCCGGCCTCGATAATCAGGGCCTCGTGCCCCTCGTCGGCAACCGCCGCTGCGGCAACGGCACCGCCAGCGCCGGAGCCAATTACGATCACGTCGGTCTCTTCCGGGACAGCTTGATGGCCGACAAATACTTCGGCGGTCAGATCGCGGCACGTCTCACGACGAACCGGGCGTTCGCCGGCGGCAGAACGGTCGCGTTGCGCCGGCAGTTCGAAATCGAGGTCGGTAAAGACCGGGTTGTCGAAATTCGCCTCTTCGTCGCCATGCTGCCAATGGCCATAATAGCCGGCCAGGATGACGCCTTTGGTTCGCGCAATATCCTGAAACAGATCGATCCGGGAGTTTCGCAGTCGCCGGTTGATCAGCCTTTTCCGCAAAGCCGGCGTTGCGACAAGGAAAAGCGGGCCGCCGAGGACCAGCAACAATCCGTAAAGCGCCATGCCGATTTCATCAGGCTTGTCGCCGTCGATGTTGGAGAAATGCTCTTGCAGGTTCTCGACGACCTGGTCGGCAGAAATAGCCATTTTGCGGTCGTGAAACAAAGCGTCCGCCATCGCCTTGATCATCAGCGCCTGCAGTCGATTGAATGGCTTCTGCAATTTCCATCTCCCTCGGTGCGACCCGGGGTGTTTATGGTTGCGGTATAATCCCTCGGAGCATGATCGTCTATGACTATGCCACGCGAGTGGAGGCTTGCTCCGCTGCTAATCCGCTATCGAACAGAAAATGGCCGTCGCGATATTCGTATATTTCCTGATATTCGTGCAGCTTACCGGCATGTTGCGATCCTTTTCTTCGGGTTTAAACCGGAATGTGATGTAAGGCACTGCTTGTGACAGCATCGATGATAGGATATGTTATCTTCATAACAATCGAGAGTTTGTCATGCGAAAAGAAGTCCGTCGTTTCCGTTCCAAACTGGTTGTCGCTATATCCGTTGCGGCACTGGCGCTTCCCGTGCCCGCTTCGGCACAATTCGGCGGATTGTTCAAAAAAAGATCGCCAAGCACGAGCGCCAACAGCGCGGACAAGGATTGCGCCACCGATCCGGGTAATTCGATCGGCAAATCCATCCTGGGTAACATGATCGGAGATTTCACCGGGCGGGCAACGCGCGGCATGGGCGTCATCGGATCCTATATCCCCCGGGCAGAAGTGGCGGACACGCTGACCAACAGTATCGCCTGCCAGCTCGATCCTGACGAGCAGTTGCAGGCAGCGGATGCGACGCGCGACGTCACGCGAGCTGCAGAGGTTGGCAGCAGCTCGGAATGGACCAGCCAGACGCGCGCCAATGTTTCGGGAAGTTCCACCGCGACATCAAAAACGCAAACCGCAGACGGTACAAGTTGCATGAGCATCACCGATGTCATCATTGTTGATGGCGAAGAAACCCGGGTGTCGAAGCGAATGTGCAAAGGCGCCGGTGAGTCTCGCTATGTCGTCATGGTCTGATAAATGAACAATAGGATCAAAATCACAAGAGCCGCAATTGCCGCCGCCTCATTATTGGTGATGGGCGCCAGCGATGTTAAGCCCGGCATGGACCCGGATAATCCGACTTGCCCGCGCTATCCCAACTGGTCGTCGTCCGCGAAGATGGAACTGACTCCTGTTGATCGCAAAGGTACGAAGATTTTGCTCGCCGAAGGCGCGATTGATGTCGGGCTTCCCGACCGGTTGCGCAAGGTGCTGGCGGCAAATCCGGATATTTCCGAAATCTGGCTGCGCTCGCCCGGCGGAGTGGCAAGAGCGGGCAATGAAGCGGGCCGGGTGATCCGGGAGGCGGACGCCTCTATCATCACGCGCATTCCCAAGGGATGGACCTGTTTCAGCGCGTGCAATTTCGTGTTCATGGGCGGCCGGGCGAGGATCGTCGAACCCGGTGCCCATTTCATGGTTCATATGTTCACCATGACCGGCGACCGCAACGCGATCAATTACAGCATCGAGATGGGAACGGACTCCACGGTCGGACTGATCAGCGAAGTGGAGCAGGAAAGCGCGCTGCTCGCCACCGAGGACAATGACTTTCTGATCCGCATGGGTGTCTCGCGCAAATTATTGTCGGAAGTCATGTATAAAACCAGCGCGGTCAAAAGCGGTGACAGCGACAAGTCCACCCGCCGCTGCCTCACCAACGAGGAAGCGCTGCGTTACAATGTTGCCAATGTAACGGGCTAGAGCTCCCGTCAAAGCCGCCCGGCCTCCCGAAAATGACAGCCATGCTTTTGCTTTTCTTTTGAAATTATGGCGTTAGCATGGGCGAGAGCTATTCGGGCCAGATAATCGGGGAGGCAGCAGAATGCGTCATATTGCGATCATCGGATCGGGACCTGCAGGCTATTATTCAGCAGAAGCCGCACAGAAGAAATTTGGCGAAGATGTCGCGGTCGACATTATCGACCGGCTGCCCGTTCCTTTCGGCCTGATCCGCACCGGCGTTGCGCCCGACCATCAATCGATCAAGGCCGTCTCGCGACGCTATGAGAAAACCAATCTCGGCGACAATGTCCGCTTCGTCGGCAATGTCACGGTTGGCGAGGACGTCAGCGTAGCCGAGTTGCAGGGTCTCTATGACGCCGTGGTGCTCGCCACCGGCGCACCCAATGATCGCAAGCTGGATATTCCCGGCAGCGATCTGGATGGCGTGATCGGCAGCGCAGCCTTTGTCGGATGGTATAACGGCCATCCCGATTTCAGGGATCTCGATCCGCCGCTCGACGCGACATCGGTCGCGATCATCGGCAATGGCAATGTCGCTCTGGATGTTGCGCGGATATTGGCGAAAACCGAAGATGAATTTGCCGGCAGCGATATTGTCGGCCACGCGCTCGACGGGCTGAAGAACAGCAAGATCAGGAAGATCACGTTACTGGGGCGGCGCGGCCCGCACCAGATCGCGATGACACCCAAGGAACTGGGGGAACTGGGACATTTGCATCGGGCGCGTCCTATTGTCGATCCACTCGATTTTCCCGAGGAAGGCGATGATGCGATGCTCGAACCCGGCATGCGCAAATCGGTCACCCATTTGCGCAGCTTTTACGAGCGGGCAGGGGAATTGCTCGACAAGCCGATCCAGATCGATTTCGATTTTTTCGCCATGCCGGTTGAAATTCGCGATGACGGCAAGGTCGAGAAGCTGGTCATCGAACGCACCGCACTGGATGCCGATATGCGCTCCAACGGCACTGGCGAACAGTACGAGCTTGATTGCCAGATGGTGATCAGCTGCATCGGCTATCGCACTCCGCCGATCGAAGGCGTGCCTTACGAGCATGGCCGGGGCCGCTTCGCCAATACGGACGGACGGATATTGCCGGGCCTCTATTGCGTTGGCTGGGCGCGGCGCGGACCTTCAGGAACGATAGGGACCAACAAGCCGGACGGCTTTGCAATTGTCGATGCCATTGCAGAGGATATTGGTTCGGGTGATCGCAAGGAAGGACGTGCAGGACTGGATCGGCTGTTTGAAGAGCGCGGCGTAGAAGCGGTCACCTTCCGCGACTGGAAAAAAATCGAGGAAGCTGAAATCGCCCGCGCAAGAGACGGTTCGCCGCGCGAGAAATTTACCGATATCGCCGACATGATCGCGGCGCGGGGTTAAGCGGACAACCACTTCCGCAAAATCGCATTCACTTTTTCGGGCGCTTCTTGCTGCACCCAGTGCGACACGCCGGGCAGGCGATGGAGTTCGAGATTTGGCACCCATTCTTCGGTGCCGTCGGTGCAGCGGATGTCTATCGCTGCATCTTCTTCTCCCCAGATCATCAGGGTCGGGATATCTACAATCCCGTCGCCGATCTCTCTCGCGTCCCTGGTGCGGAGCAGGGCGCGGTAATAGTTGATCATCGCGCGCAGGGCGCCGGGGCGGCTGGCGGCGTCGGCGTAGACCTGCAATTCGCTGTCGGGGAAGCGGCTTTTGTCGACCGCCATATTGAAAAAGGCCTGTTTGACAGGCTCTGCTCCGTTTCGTCCGAACAATTTTTCCGGCAGCCACGGGATCTGGAAGAAGAAAATATACCAGCTTTTCTTCAGTTGATACCAATGGCGAAATTCCCGCTGCGCGCATTTGGGATGGGGTACGTTCATGATCACCAGCCGGGTCAGCGGGCGTATCTTTTTGATCGCAAAATGCCAGGCGACGATCGCGCCCCAGTCATGGGCGATCAGGGTGACGTCGTCCGTGCCGCTGGCATCGATCAGGGCGGCGACATCCTCGACCAAAAGGTTCAGGCGATAGGAGTCTATGCCCTCTGGTCTGCTCGAGCCGCCATAGCCGCGCAGATTGGGTGCCCAGACGCGATAGCCCATCTCGGCGAGCATCGGCATCTGGTGACGCCAGCTATGGTTGAGTTCGGGGAAGCCGTGCAAGCAAAGCGCCAGCTTCTTGCCTTTGCCGGCGGTCGCCACTTCAAAGGTCTGGCCGTGGGCTTCAACCCATTCCACTGCGATGCCGCTCGACGGCTCCGGATTCCATGAGACAATTTTTTTCATATTTTCATCTTGCACGAGGACGCTTTAACCAACCAGTTAAATCTGTTATAGCAGCGAAAAAATAAAGGAGAGAGTCGATGCATGATCTGGTTATACGCGGGGGAACCGTGGTTGATGGTACGGGCGGAGCGCCTTTTGTCGCCGATGTCGCGATTGATGGTGACCGGGTTTCGCTGGTCGGAACGGTCGCGGCGCAGGGCCGCGAAGAGATTGATGCATCGGGAAAAATCGTCACCCCCGGTTTTGTCGACGTGCACACCCATTATGACGGGCAAGCGACCTGGGACGATGAAATGGCACCTTCGAGCTGGCACGGTATCACAACGGTTGTGATGGGCAATTGCGGTGTCGGCTTTGCTCCGGCGCGGCCCGACCGTCACGAATGGCTGATCAATCTTATGGAAGGCGTCGAGGATATTCCCGGCACCGCTTTGGCCGAAGGGATGAGCTGGAACTGGGAGACTTTCCCCGAATATCTCGACGAGCTGGAAAGAATGCCGCGCACCGTCGATGTGGCGACGCATGTGCCGCATGGCGCTGTCCGCGCTTATGTTCTCGGCGACCGGGAAAAACCGGGCGCTGTGCCGACGCAGGACGAGATCGACCAGATGTCACAGATTGTCGAGGATGGTCTGAAAGCAGGTGCTCTCGGATTTTCGACCTCGCGGACGATCCTGCATCGCAGCATTGATGGTGAACTCGTACCTGGCACGACGGCGACCAAGGAAGAGCTGATCGGCATTGGCCGCGCAATGGGCCGGGTCGGCTATGGCGTGTTTGAAATGGCCAGCGATCTCAACAAGGAATGGGATGAATTTGGCTGGATGGGCGATCTCAGCCGCGAAACCGGTCTGCCGGTGACCTTCGCGGCGCTGCAGTCTATCGCCAAGGAGCAGTCGCTCGACGAGCAGATCAGCAATATGCGCGCGGAAAATGACAATGGTGCCAATATCGTCGCGCAGATTGCATTGCGCGGAAACGGCATTGTCATGGCCTGGCAGGGCACGGTGCATCCCTTCGTCCGTCAACCGAGCTGGATGGCTATGGAAGAGCTGAGCTGGGACGAGAAATATGCCAAGCTGAAAGATCCGGCGTTCAAGGCACAATTGCTGAACGAGAGTGCCGAGATGCCGGAGCAGGTCGATATCGTTCCGGTGTTCATGGTCATCACCCAGGGCTGGCCAATGCAGTTCGAGATGGATCCGGATTTCAACTACGAACCACAAGCCGACGAAAGTATCGCCTCGCGCGCTGCCGCCGCTGGTAAATCGGGTGCGGAATATGCTTATGATCTGATGATGGCCGATGATGGCAAGGGCTTCATCTATCTGCCCTTGCTCAACTATATGGACGGCAATCTCGATTTCCTCGAAACATTGCAGCAAGCCGATGACACGGTGAACAGCCTGTCGGATGGCGGCGCGCATTGCGGCACGATCTGTGACGCGGCGAGCCCGACCTTCATGCTCGAATATTGGGTGAAGAACCGGACGCGCGGGACGATCAGTATCGAGAACGCGATCAAGCGGCAATGTCTGGATACGTCACGGCTCTATGGCCTGAACGATCGCGGGGTATTGAAGGCCGGCTATCTGGCGGACGTCAATGTCATCGACATGGAGCGGATCAAGCTTGGTAAACCATGGCTGGCGTTTGATCTGCCAGCGGGCGGCAAGCGTCTGCTGCAAAAGGCTGATGGCTATGATTATACGATCAAGTCGGGGCAGGTGACCTTCAAGGGCGGGGTCGTGACCGACAAGCGACCCGGTGGTCTGATCCGCGGCCCGCAGATGGTCGAAATGCTCGAAGCGGCGGAATGAAATAAACCCCTCCCCCCAAAAAAGGGGGGAGGGGCTTTTCAGGCTAGAATGCCTTCTGCCAACCGACCGTCAGCATCCAGTCACCGGTCACCTGCGGACCGTTGATATTCTGGTAGACCGGCGCGCCAAGTTCGATGCCTAGCCGATGGCCGGCCAGCGCGCCATGGGTCGCGACAAAATTGACCCCGCCGAGCAGATCCACTCTTTCTCCCCCGGAAAAGTCGGGATTTGCGGTCTGTACCGGTCCCATGACATTCGGGTTCAAACCATCGATACGGCCTGTCGACTGGGCGCGGACGCGGCCCGACAGGCTGATCCATTGTGCGGGCAGATAGCTGGCCCAGAGTGAGCCTTCATGGACATCGCCCAGACGATAGCCATTGTCATTGGTGCCGGTGCGGATGGTTCCGGCATATTGCGCGCCAAAACTCCATTTCCCCGCCCATTGTTTCAGCGTCAGTGCCGGCATCAGGTCCCAGGTGCCCGAACCGCTCTGCATGCCATAGGGCATGGTCATGGTCATCTGCATGTTCATCGGAGACAGCGTCTGGCCGGTTTCATCGATCGATCCGGTGGGCATGCCTACCACGGCGCGCAGGTTCAGCTCGGTGCCGGTGTCGCTGGTGGCCGGTTTTTGACCCAGCAGCGGGAAAATTGCGCCGGCACTGATGTCTCCAATGCCCTTGGGATTGGTCTGGAAGTCTCCCAGCACCGTCGTCCCGGTTGGTCCCGCATAGGTCGTGATATTTGATTCCCGCTCGCTATAGGGCAGCATGGCGACCAGCGTGATCCAGTCGGCAGGGGAATACATGGCGCCCAGCATGACCATGTCTTTTGCCATGGACTGCGGGACCAGCCGCAAGGTTGGTGGCTGCATCGGCATGCCGGCAAAGCGATTGGGGATGGTGGTCACAATAGCTTCATTGCTGATGCCGTCGGTGCCGATCTGGTTGCCGCTCATTTCCATATGCATATAGCGCAGCGAGAACATGATCTCGCCCTTCTTGTGCGTGTGGTCAGCCGATACCCCGATGGGGGCATGGTCATCAGCCCGCACGTCATGCGCGAGTGCGGGAGAGATTAGGGTGCAAGACGCGATCATCGCGCCTGCAAAAGCTAGATTCTTCATGAAAATTTCCTGTAAATATCTGAACGCAGTGGTCGCCGTGTGGCGCACTGCAAATTTGAAATCGGGTTCAGACGGTTACAGGCGGCCCGGTTGCTGGCGGAACGTTGATCCGGTTGCGCAGCGCAAAGCGGCGCGGCGCGGATGGTTCGTGCGTGGCCGGAGCCAATGTCGACATTGCAAGTTCTGGTGCGGAAGCAGCAAGGCCAAAGGACGTGCCACCGGCAAAGGCGCAGGCAGGCGTTGATGGTTCCTGGTCGGGTTCCGGCGCGCTCTCGTCCTGCTGACCATAGACCAGCGAAAGCAGCTCAAAGTCAGGATTGTCCGGCGTGATCGACAGCTTGCTGTCGGCGTGGCCGGAGCACAGCTTGATCGCAAAGCCGCTGGCGGTCTGGGTCGGCATGAAGCCTTGCGGCGCAAGCGCGCTCAGCAATATTGCGAGCAAAGCGAAAGCGTGGATCGCGGGGTTGGTCTTCAAGAACCGGGAGAGGGCGAGGGGCCGAGTCATGGTGTTGCGGGCGCTATATTGTGCAGCGGGAGTAAATGCTAGTGTTCTCGGAGGTGTCGGCTGCGAGAGGCCGAAAATTCAATGTAATATGGTCTAGGTTCAAGGGTAGCTGCCTACATGTCCGTCACCCTAGCGAAGGCTGGGGCCCAACCCGATCTGGCGATGACCAGCAAGTTTTACACTTGGCGAGAACAAGCGAGAGATAGCAACATTGGCTTAGGCTCCAGCCTTCGCTGGAGTGACAGGATTGAACGCAGTTGGATGAGAGCCATGCAACGGTTTATTGCCGTTAGTGGTCAGCCTGTCGAACGACGCCTGTAGCCGAGAGCTGTCCTTCGACAGGCTCAGGACGAACGGAGCTCATTAAGTCTACGCAACCCTCTCCCTTACGGGAGCGGGAGCGCTATCAAACCCGCATCGGCATAAGCACGTATAGCGCCGTCGACTTGTCATTCTCGCGAATAAGCGTCGGGGCGCTGGCATCGGCCAGGTGCAGTTCGACGGTGTCGCCTTCGATCTCGCCGAGAATATCCATCAGATATTTTGAATTGAAACCGATTTCGAAAACATCGTCCTTGTAGGAACCCGGCACTTCTTCTTCGGCCTTGCCATTTTCCGGCGAGGTGACGGAGAGAGTGATCTTGTCATCGCCGAGCGCCATTTTGACGGCGCGGGTTTTCTCGGTGGCGATGGTCGAGACGCGGTCGACGCCCTGGGCGAAGCTTTTCGCGTCGATCTTGAGCAGCTTGTCATTGCCGGTTGGAATCACTCGGGTGTAATCGGGGAATGTGCCGTCGATCAATTTGCTGGTCAGGATCGCGGTGCCGAGAGTGAAGCGGATCTTGCTCGCCGACAGGTCGATCTGGACCGATGATTCATTATTTTCGTCGAGCAATTTGCGCAATTCGTTGACGCATTTGCGCGGGACGATCACGTCGGGCATGCCTTCTGCACCGGCGGGCCGGGGCAGGGTGACGCGGGCGAGGCGGTGGCCATCGGTCGCGGCGGCCTTGAGTACCGGCGTTTCCTCGTCCTGCACGTGCAGGAAGATGCCGTTGAGATAATAGCGGGTCTCTTCGGTCGAGATCGCAAAGCGGGTCTTGTCGATTATCTGGATCAGCGAGCTTGCGGGCAGTTCGAAACTGGTCGGGAGTTCGCCTTCGGCAATGACCGGGAAATCGTCACGGGGCAGCGTCTGCAGATTAAAGCGGGCGCGGCCGGCGTTGACCTTCATCTTGCCATCGGCCGCGTCCAGTTGCACCTGAGAACCGTCGGGCAGCTTGCGGGCAATGTCGAACAATGTGTGGGCGGACACCGTGGTCGATCCCGCGGTCTCGACCTGGGCTTCGACGGTTTCGACAACCTGAAGGTCGAGGTCGGTCGCCATCAGCTTTATGCTGCCGTCGGCGCTTGCTTCGATCAGCACGTTGGACAATATCGGAATGGTGTTGCGCCGCTCAACCACGGACTGGACATGGCCCAGGCTCTTTAGCAATGCCGCGCGTTCAATGGTCGCTTTCATAAACCGTCCTTCTTGTTCCCAATCAACCGTGAAAATCGCTGTGCACAAGAGTCCGCACAGGTTCACGAATAGTTCCACGCTTCATTAACAATAAAGTGCCGCAGGGCAAGCCTGATCGCGGCCCGATGTCCGATAATGCCGTGAAAAACTGTGGAAAAAACTAGTGAGGCGGGTAAAGCCGCAGTTTCATCGGATGGTTTTTGCCATTTTCGAACGGGACAGGAAAGAAATGAGCGGTATCAATACCAATGGAAAGCGTCTGTTCATTGCGCGCCACGGCGAGACAATCTTCAACCTCGCAGCGCGGATTCAGGGTGACCATGTCCATACGCCATTGACCCGCGCCGGCTTTGCCCAGGCGGATGCGATGGGGCGCGCTCTTGCGCTGCACCTTGCGCCAAATCCACTCACGCTCGATCTGATCGCTTCCGATACCGATCGGGCGCTGCAAACTCTTTCGGTGGTTGCCGAACATGTCGGGGCCGACTGGCATCAGGCGCGCAGCGACGCGCGGCTTCAGGAAATTGATATGGGGGAGTGGGGCGGCGTCTATTACCGCGATCTGGCCGGCAAGCTCGAAATCGACGAAGAGGAGCGGCTGTTTGTCACGGTGGCTCCCGGTGGCGAAGATTATCGCGATGTTGCAAAAAGACTGGAACATTGGATCGCGGAGCAGGATTTTGCGCGGGACGCTGTGCTAATCAGCCACGGCATGACCAGCCGGGTGTTGCGCGGCCTGCTCGTCGGTGCCGATCCGCATCCGCGCTTTGGCGCGCCGATCGCCGCAGGCCTGCCGCAGGGTTCGATCGTGCAGATCCGTGACGGTGTGGAAGAGATTATTCACACCGGCGGAGGGGAAGGGGAGAAAGCTTGAAAAAGCGGCTCATATTCCTGGCGCTTTTCGTGTCGACAATCTCGACACCGGTGGTGGCGAAGGATTCCCTTGGCATATTCAACAGTTGGGGCGCGTTCCGCGATCCGGAAATTCCGCGCTGCTATGCGATTGCGGAGTCGGAAGAAATTAATGGCAAGGCGGAGCGCAAATCTTACGTCAGCATCGGGTTCTGGCCCAAACGCGAGATCAGGCGCCAGTTTCACGTTCGCCTGAGCCGGAACCGGTCAACCAATAGCCGGGTGATCGTCAGCATCGCCGGTCGCCGTTTCCAGCTCACCGCCAATCGCTCCGATGGCTGGTCGCAGGACAAGCGGATGGACGCCGCGATCATCGCCGCGATCCGGTCCTCCACCAGCATGACCGTCGAAAGTGTCGGCCGCGATGGCAAGTCGATCGTGGATGCTTACCGGCTGCGGGGCGCTGCAACGGCCATAGACGCCGCATCGCTGGGCTGCTCGCGGTTGCGGTAGATTTTCCTGCAGACACTCCCTATATGCCGCTTCATGCAGATACCCGGCCATATAGATCCCGTTCCCTTGCCATCCAAGGTCACCCCGCGTGAAGACGGTCGCGTCGACCTCATTGGTCTCAGCGTTGCGGAAATCCGCGACGTTCTGATCGCTGCGGGACTTGAAGAAAAGCAAGGAAAACTGCGCTCCAAGCAGCTGTTCCACTGGATATACCATCGCGGGATCAATGATTTCAGCTTGATGACCGACATGAGCAAGAGCCTGCGGCCCTGGCTGGCCGAGCGTTTTGTCATCGGCCGTCCGGAAATCGTCGAAGCGCATCTGTCGGAAGACGGCACCCGCAAATGGTTGCTGCGCTCTGCCGATAGCCAAGATTATGAAATGGTCTTCATTCCCGATGAAGATCGCGGGACATTATGTATTTCCAGTCAGGTTGGCTGCACGCTCAATTGTCGTTTCTGTCATACCGGCACGATGCGGCTGGTACGCAACCTGACCCCTGGCGAAATTGTCGGTCAGGTGATGCTCGCCCGTGATGCGCTTGGCGAATGGCCGAAGGGCGTTATGGATTTTGCCGAAGAAGGCGAAGCGGAAAATACCAAGGAATATAATCAGGCTTATAAGTCTGACGGACGCCTGCTGACCAATATTGTGCTGATGGGCATGGGTGAGCCATTGTATAATTTCGAGAATGTTCGTGATGCGATGAAGATAGTGATGGACGGCGACGGGCTTGCGCTCTCGCGCCGCCGGATCACTTTGTCGACCAGCGGCGTTGTGCCGATGATCGCCCGGGCGGGAGCGGAGATTAACGTCAATCTCGCGATTTCCCTGCACGCGGTGAACAAGGAAACCAGAGACGAGATCGTCCCACTCAACCGCAAATATTCGATCGAGGAACTGCTACGGGCCTGCGCCGATTATCCCGGAGCCAATAACGCTCGCCGGATCACTTTTGAATATGTGATGCTGAAGGACAAGAATGACAGCGATCAGGATGCCCGCGAGCTGGTCAACCTGCTGCGCAATTACGACTTGCCCGCCAAGGTCAACCTGATCCCGTTCAATCCCTGGCCCGGTTCGGATTATGAATGTTCCACGCCCGAACGGATCAAATCCTTCTCCAAGATCATCTTCGATGCCGGTATCAGCGCGCCAATCCGGACGCCAAGAGGTCGCGATATCATGGCGGCCTGCGGCCAATTGAAATCCGCGAGCGAAAAGAAGAGCCGGGCGGAACTCGACCGGCTGGCCGAAGAGAAGCAGGCTGCGCTCGGCTAGGCAGCTGCGATTACGTCGATCTCGACCATCAATTCCGGCAGAGCCAGGGCCTTGACTTCAAGGGTTGTATCAGCAGGATAGGGCGGTGTGAAAAACCTCTTCCGCGCGGCCACAATTTTCGAGAAATTGGCCATATCGGTCAGATAGATCGTGACCTTGAAAATCTGGTCCCGGCTGCTGCCCGCCGCGCGAAGGACGCGGTCGATATTGCTAAAGACCTGTTCCAACTGGGCGTCGAAGTCATCGATGCCGACAATTTGTCCCTGTTGGTCGATGGCCGCCTGGCCAGAAAGAAACAGCAAATCACCCACTTGCCATGCTGGCGATATAGCATAAGCCGCGAGCGGATCAGGTTGCAGTTTGATGACCTGTTTATACGTGCTCATAATATCCAGTCCCTCCCGTTACCAAGGCATATTCTGGAGAATATTGGACAATTTTGAAAGTGATAAAAAAAGGGCGGGTATTTCTACCCGCCCGATCTGTTTCGATTCAGTCCGGCTGGATTAGAATTTTACGCCGAGACTGACGAGACCCTGGTTACGGGAAACGCCATCTTCATAGTTGCTGTAACGATATTCGCCGCGGGTGAAGACCTTGTCGCTCAGCTTATATTCGATACCGGCACCGACGCGAACGCCGTCGCCGTTATATCCGCCGAGTCCGGGGGAAGACACGCGAGCATTGGTGTAGCCTGCTTTTGCATAGAGCAGGGCGGAGCCGCCAACGACATAGCCAAGACGAGCGCCGGCATAGAGGTCACGACCGGCGTCGACACGATCTATACCATTGGAAATTTTGCTGGTGGACTCGGTTGCTTCCAGCTCGGCACCATAGACAATATTGCCCGATTGGACGTCATATCCCAGTGCGGCGCCGTAAAGAAATCCGTCAACATTATCGGCACCGGCGATGTCGAGGTCAATATTGTCATATCCAGCGATTGCTGTGGCTTTTACGCCGGAAAAGTCGCCTTTTTCTTGAGCCATTGCGGGGGACGCAAGCACAGATGCTGCAATAGCAACTGCTATTGTTACATTTTTCATTTTATTTGTTCCTTGGTTTTACGATTAAACAACCACTACTTTTATTAATCTTCAATTCTTCTTTCGTGGTCGACTGTTGATATAAGTTTACAAACATGAATGACAACTGCACGAATGAATTAAAATTGTAACAAACGCCGTTCTCGAGAACTGTGTTGTGGATATGCAACAGTTGGCCGTTGTAACGTCGGGCTTGGCAAGGCCGAACCAATGGCTAGAGTGCAATCATGCCGAAGGACGCAATCATTTCCGCCCCCAAACGTCACCGCCTGACCACGCGTCTGTGGCACTGGACCAATGCTCTCTGTCTGATGGTGTTGTTGATGAGTGGCCTGACGATTTTCAACGCCCATCCTCGGCTCTATTGGGGCGAATATGGCGCGAATGATGACTATGCCTGGATGGCGGTCGGTTCCTCGGAACGGATGGGTTATTTGCGCCTGGGTGAATTGCGCGTCGAGACAACCGGCTTTCTGGGAAATTGGCAGGATAGTCAGGGTCAAACCCGAACATGGGCTTTTCCAGGCTGGGCGACCATTCCTTCAAGCTACAGTCTGGCCGATGGCCGGCGCTGGCATTTCTTTTTTGCTTGGATATTCAGCTTCGGCCTGGGCTTGTTCATGCTCCGGTCTCTCTGGAACCGCCATATTCAGCGGCACCTTCATATGCGGCGCGAGGAATGGCGACCGTCGCATCTGTGGCGGTCTTTCCGCAATCATACCAGTCTCAGGGCAATCCGCCAATCGGCCGGAGAGGATTATAACAGCATCCAGAAGCTGAGCTATATCGGGGTGATTTTCATCCTGTTGCCGCTGATGATTTTTACCGGTTTGACCATGTCTCCCGCGATGGACGCCAATTGGCCGTTTCTGAGCGATCTGTTCGGAGGGCGCCAGTCAGCGCGTTCGCTTCACTTCATTGCCGCGTTTCTTCTGGTGCTATTTTTCCTGATCCATATGGTGATGGTTCTGCTTTCCGGCCCATTTCGGCAAATCGGAGCGATGATCTCCGGCGGAGAACGGAAGGAGTCCCTGCGATGACGATTATCACCCGCCGGAAATTGATCAGCAGCGCGGCAATCGGCGCGGGGAGCCTGTTGTCCGGTTGTGATGCGCTTAATCGGAGTCCTGCCTTTCAGGATATTCTCGCAAGTGCCGAAACCGCCAATTTCACGGTCCAGCGCGCTCTGGGTGACCGGATGGCGCTGGCGAGTGAATATGCTATGGTCGATCTTTCACCCAAATTCCGGGCCAACGGCACCCGCGATCCCGGCACCGCCGACTATGCCGCCAGCGCGGCTCAGGGTTTTTCCAATTGGCGACTCCGGCTCACCGGTCTGTTCGCCAGGCCGCAGCAGTTTAGCCTCGCGGCGCTGCAATCCCTGCCTCAGCGGACCCAGATCACCCGGCATGACTGTGTCGAGGGCTGGAGTGCGATCGGGCAATGGACCGGCGTTCCGCTCAAGATTCTGCTGGATCTGGCGCAGCTGAAAAGCAGCGCGAAGTTTCTGGTATTTCACTGCGCCGACCGACTGGGCGGCAGGCCTTATTACGAGAGCATCGACCTGATTGACGGCTTCCATCCGCAGACGATGCTGGCGCACCGGTTGAACGGGGAGCCGTTGCCAATCGAGAACGGAGCACCGCTGCGGCTCAGGGTCGAGCGGCAACTGGGTTACAAACAGGCCAAATATGTGACGGGGGTAGAAGCTGTCGCATCGCTGGCAGGGATTGGCGAGGGCAAGGGCGGTTACTGGCAGGATGTCGCCAATTATGAATGGTATGCGGGAATCTGATTTTTGAACTTGGCGCGTTTTCTTGGGAGTGAATGAATGTCGATTTTGGGACGTTTTCTAAAAAGCGTGATTGAAAAGGGTTCTATAAAGGTCACTCATCCCGACGGATCGACCGAAGCATATGGCACGCCGACCGACGGCTATCCCGATATCGGCATCCGGCTCGCTGACAAGAATGTGATGCGGCAAATATTGCTCGATCCGCGGCTCGGCGCAGCGGAGACGTTCATGGATGGCCGGCTGATCGTCGAACAGGGCGATATCATGCAACTGGTGCAGCTGTTGCGCGCCAACAAACCGTTCGAACGTGGCGGCAAGCTCAAGGATCCAAGTGCATTCAAAAAGCTTCGTGACCATGTGGCGGGAAGCCTGGATCGGATAAATTTCCTCGGCCGGTCGAAAAGCAATGTCGCGCATCATTATGATATCGGCAATGATCTCTACGACCTGTTTCTGGATGATGACCTGCAATATAGCTGCGCCTATTGGGACTTCGACCGGCGCGGGCCGGATATGACGCTGGAACAGGCGCAGGCTGACAAGAAGGCGCATATCGCCGCGAAGCTGGATTTGAGGCCGGGCCAGCGGGTGCTCGACATCGGCTGCGGCTGGGGCGGCATGGCGCTCTATCTGCACCGGACAACCGGCGTTGAAGTGCTGGGCATTACGCTGAGCGAAGAACAGCTTAAAAAGGCGCGGGCGCGGGCCGAGAAGGAAGGCGTCGCCGACAAGGTGAAGTTCGAACTGATCGACTATCGAGACCTTGCGCGGCGCGATGCCGGCACCTTTGACCGGATCGTTTCGGTCGGCATGTTCGAACATGTTGGCACGCCGCAGTTTCGCACTTTTTTTCGCAGTTGCGCCAACCTGATGACCGATGACGGGGTGATGCTGCTGCACACGATCGGGCGGATGGGCGGTCCCGGGACGACCGATGCCTTTACCCGCAAATATATTTTCCCCGGCGGCTATATACCGGCGCTGAGCGAAACGCTGGCGGCCAGCGAGCAATTTCGCCTGATCGCGACGGATGTCGAGAATCTGCGGCTCCATTACGCCTTCACCCTGAGAGAATGGTATAAAAGAACGGTGGAAAACCGGGAAAAGATCATCGCGCTATATGACGAGCGTTTCTACCGGATGTGGATATTCTATCTGGCTGGCGCGACGGCGGCGTTTGAAAACGGCGGTATGTGCAATTACCAGATCCAGTTCAGCCGCAACCGGCGGACCTTGCCGATCACGCGCGACTATATCGCGGCGGCAGAGCAAAAGCTGGCGACGTAACTCTTTCTATGATGCCGCTATTGCGGATAGCGCTCGTTCATCAAATCCCAATTGTTGCGGATCAGCTGTTCCAGAACTGCGATATCCACTTGCTCGAGCCGGTTTATATAGAGACAGGACTTGCCGACGCTGTACTTGCCGAGCAGCCCGAATAACCGATCTTGCTCTGCCCGCGCTTCCGGCGTGCAATAAGCTCCCATCAGATAGAGCGACAGCTTCGCCTTACGCGGAGAGAATCCTGCGCGGCACATCGTTCCCTCGCGTCCGCTTTCATATTTATAGTCATAGCTGCCAAATCCGATGATGCTTGGGCCCCACATCCTGGGTTCTTCACCCGTGATTTTACGAAACAGATCAATCAGTTGATGCGCCTCCGCCTTTCGGCGCTCGGGCTCTGCACTTTCGATGAAAGCGGTGACATCGGCATCGGTCGCTTTGGTTTTCAGTTCTGCTTTTGCCATCAGACTCTCCTAACAGTCCCGACATATCATATTGCGCCGAAAATTGGACCCTGTTAGGCGGCCAGTCTAATCTGGGTTCTACTCTTTGAAAGACGATAAAATGAGCGATTCCGTAAAGCGTGTGGTTCTGGCCTTTTCCGGCGGCCTTGATACCAGCGTCATCCTGAAATGGCTGCAGCAGGAATATCAGTGCGAGGTCGTGACCTTCACCGCCGATCTGGGGCAGGGCGAAGAATTGGGTCCTGCGCGGCGTGTTGCCGAAACGCTCGGCGTCAAACCGGAACATATCTTTATCGACGATCTGCGCGAAGAATTCGTCAAGGATTTCGTCTTTCCGATGATGCGCGCCAACGCGCTTTATGAGGGCCTGTATCTGCTCGGCACCTCGATCGCCCGGCCACTGATTTCCAAGCGTCAGATCGAGATTGCCAAGCTGACCGGTGCCGACGCCGTGGCCCATGGCGCAACCGGCAAGGGCAATGACCAGATCCGCTTTGAACTTGGCTATTACGGCCTTGATCCGGACGTGAAAGTAATCGCTCCGTGGCGGGAGTGGGACCTGACCAGCAGGACCCGGTTGATCGAATTTGCCGAAAAACACCAGATTCCGATTCCCAAGGACAAGCGCGGAGAATCGCCATTTTCCTGCGATGCCAATATGCTGCACACGTCTTCGGAAGGCAAAGTGCTTGAAGATCCGTGGGAAGAAGTTCCGGACTATGTCTACTCGCGGACCAACAATCCGGAAGATGCACCGGACAAGCCGGAATATATCACCGTCGATTTCGAGCGCGGCGATGGCGTCGCGATCAATGGCGAGGGGATGAGCCCGGCGACCTTGCTCGAGAAGCTCAACGATTATGGTCGCGAACATGGCATCGGCCGGCTCGACTTGGTCGAGAACCGCTATATCGGGATGAAATCGCGCGGCATGTACGAAACGCCGGGCGGAACCATCTATCACGCTGCCCACCGCGGCATCGAGCAGCTGACTCTGGACCGCGGCGCGGCCCATCTGAAGGATGAACTGGCACCGCGCTACGCGGAACTGGTCTATAACGGTTTCTGGTTCTCGCCGGAGCGCGAGATGCTGCAGGCCGCTATTGATCACAGTCAGGCACGGGTCAACGGCACCGTCCGGCTGAAACTCTACAAGGGATCGGTCGATGTGGTCGGGCGCAAATCAAAGGACAGTCTCTACAGCGAGAAGGTCGTCACATTTGAAGATGACGCCGGTGCTTATGACCAGAAGGACGCGGAAGGCTTCATCAAGCTCAACGCGCTGCGGTTGAAATTGCTCGGCAAGCGCAATGGCTGATATTTGCAGTGCTCCGCGCTTGTCGCGGAGTTGCGATGGCAATGAGACGACCTGTCTCGGCGCCGTCGCACCCACTGTAGGGTTTAAGTCGTGCTGATCCCGCTCCTTCTGCTCCTCGTAGGCTTCGTCGTCCTGATAGTTGGCGGCGAACTGCTGGTCCGAGGCGCAGTCCGCGTGGCCGAAAGGGCAGGGATGTCCGAGCTGTTGATCGGATTGACAATCGTCGGTTTCGGTACGTCTGCACCGGAACTGGTGGCCAGCGTAGAGGCGGCGCTTGCCGGATCGCCCGGTATCGCCTGGGGGAATATCGTCGGCTCCAACCTTGCGAACAGCCTGCTCATTCTCGGTACCGCTTCGCTGATCCTGCCCGTGGTAGTGCCCAGAGGACCATTGTGGCGCGACGGCGGGCTGGCACTGGCTGCGACCGTTGTTTTGTGGCTGGTCGCCAGCACTACGGGGATCACGATCGCCATTGGCAGTGCTTTCCTGATCGTTTTGATGGCCTATCTGGCTTATGCCTATCGGGCGGAACAGACGCAGCCGGTCGGGGCTACGGCCTTGCACGAAAAAGCCGAATCCCTGGAAATTTCCGACACGCATTTGCATGATGTGCAACCGTTATGGCGGTCGATATTGGTGCTGGTTGTCGGGATCGTCCTGATTGTTATGGGCGGCCGGTGGCTGGTTGAGGGCGCGATTGATCTTGCACGCCTCGTGGGCATGAGCGAAGCGGTGATCGGTTTGACCGTTATCGCCATCGGAACCTCGCTACCCGAACTCGTGACCTCGGTGATCGCGGCCTACAAGGGTGCAAGCGCCGTTGCATTGGGCAATGTACTGGGCTCCAATATCTTCAATCTGTTGCTGATTGGCGGGGTCACCGCGATCATCGCTCCCGGCACGATTCCGGGCGAAATTACCGGTTTCGGCCTGCCTGTGCTGATCGCCGCTTCGGTCCTGCTGCTGATATTTGCCGCAACCGGGCGAAGGATAACGCGCATCGAAGGTGGGATATTGCTGGTCACTTATCTGGCACTGCTTGTCTATAATGTAGTGGCTGTTTGAATCAGGCGTTGCAATATCGAGAATCTCTCCCTAAATAGCAGTCATCCCAACATTGTGAGATTTGAAGGGGCTGGCGCCAGACGGGGCCGGCAGCCAAGGTTTTTGCATACGGAAATGGAATTTATTTGACTGATATAGCGACACTGACAGATCTGATTAAGCCGGAAGCGGATGCTTTGGGCTTTGATCTGGTGCGGGTGGAGTTCGTGTCCGGAGCGGAAGAGCCCACTTTGCAGATCATGGCCGAGCGTCCGGAAACCGGACAATTGGGTATTGATGACTGCGCCGCCTTGTCGCGCCGCATCTCGGCAAAGTTTGATATGATGGAAGAAGAAGGCCGCGATCCGATTGACTATGCCTACCGGCTGGAAGTCAGTTCGCCGGGTATCGACCGGCCACTAACGCGCGCAGCTGATTATCAAAATTGGTCCGGCCATGAAGCACGGATCAACCTGATTGAGGCTATCGCCGGCAAGAAACAGCTTCGCGGCCAGCTTGAAGGCATTGAAGGCGATATAATAAAGATTGACGATCGGGAGACGGGAAGTCAGGAGACGCCTTTGGCAAATGTCCATAGTGCGAAACTGATTCTGACCGACGCACTGATTGCTGCAACCATTCCGGTTTCCACCGCGGGTGCAGACGAGATTGAAGAACAGACTTTAGAAGAACAGGAAGACTAATCATGGGCAGTGCTATTTCAGCCAATAAAGCCGAATTGCTCGCTATTGCGACCGCCGTTGCAACGGAGAAAATGATCGACAAGTCGATCGTAATCGAAGCGTTGGAGGAGGCGATCCAGAAAGCGGCTCGTGCCCGCTATGGCGCAGAGAATGACATTCGCGCGAAACTTGACGTCAAAACCGGCGATTTGCGCTTGTGGCGGGTTGTCGAAGTGGTTGATGAAGTCGAAGATTATTTCAAGCAGGTCGATATCAAGCAGGCGGAAAAGCTGGAGCCGGGCTCCAGCGTTGGCGACTTTATCGTCGATCCGCTGCCGGAAGTCGATCTGGGCCGTATTGACGCGCAATCTGCCAAGCAGGTGATTTTCCAGAAGGTTCGGGATGCCGAACGCGACCGGCAATTTGAAGAATTCAAGGAACGCGCCGGAGAGATCATCACCGGTGTGGTGAAGTCGGTTGAATTTGGCCATGTGGTCGTCGACCTCGGCCGTGCAGAAGGCGTTATTCGCCGCGACCAGCAAATCCCGCGCGAAGCCGCCCGGGTTGGCGATCGCGTGCGTTCGCTCATTCTTGATGTGCGCCGTGAAAATCGTGGACCCCAGATATTCCTTTCCCGTGCCCACCCTGATTTCATGCGGCATCTGTTCGCACAGGAAGTGCCGGAAATTTACGACGGCATCATCGAAATCAAGGCAGCAGCCCGCGATCCGGGCTCTCGCGCCAAGATCGGTGTGATCAGCCACGATAGTTCGATTGACCCGGTTGGCGCATGCGTCGGCATGAAGGGTAGCCGCGTTCAGGCTGTCGTGCAGGAAATGCAGGGCGAGAAAATCGACATCATTCCATGGTCGGAAGATATTGCGACATTCGTCGTCAATGCCTTGCAGCCAGCGACGGTTAGCCGCGTTGTTATCGACGAGGAAGAAGGACGGATCGAGGTTGTGGTTCCTGATGACCAGCTCAGTCTTGCCATTGGCCGTCGCGGACAGAATGTCCGTCTGGCCTCGCAGCTGACCGGTCTTGCGATCGATATCATGACCGAAGCGGACTCGAGCGAAAAACGGCAAGCCGAATTTGCTGCCCGTACCGAGATGTTCCAGGAAGACCTGGACGTTGACGAAACATTGTCGCAGCTTCTGGTGGCCGAAGGCTTCAGCGAACTTGAAGAAGTCGCTTATGTTGCGCCGGAAGAAATCTCCAATATCGAAGGCTTTGACGAAGAGCTTGCTGCCGAATTGCAGAATCGTGCTCTCGAGGCGCTGGAACGGCGTGAAGCGGTTGCGCGGGAAAAACGCACCGAACTGGGCGTCGAGGATGCCATTGCCGAACTGCCGCATCTGACCGAAGCCATGCTGGTGACGCTGGGTGAAGCAGGCCTCAAGACTCTCGACGATGTTGCCGATCTCGCTACCGACGAACTCGTTCTGAAGCGCAAATCGGAACCGCGTCGCCGCAACGACACGCGCAAGCCCGAGCCAGACGGCGTGTTGGCCAAATATGGTCTGACCGAAGAGCAGGGCAACGAGATCATCATGGCGGCACGTGCACACTGGTTCGAGGACGAAGACGAGCCAGCGGCAGCTGCTGCGACCGAGGAAACCGGGGAGGACGCAAATGCGGAATCCACCCAATGAAACGCGGTCTAACCCTCTAGATCGCACGTCACACCGTAAATGCATTTTAACCGGAGAGAGCTTCTCTCCGGAGCAATTGGTGCGTCTCGCGATGGGTCCGGAAGGACAAATCGCGCCGGATGTGCGGGCAAAGGCACCGGGGCGCGGGGCGTGGATTAGTGTCAATCGGGCCGGGCTCGAGACAGCGCTTGCCAAGGGCCAGCTTAAAGCGGCATTGTCGCGTGCCTTCAAGACCGGCCCGCTCGATATTCCGGCCAATCTGGCAGACCAGCTTGAAAAAGCGCTGGAACGCGCCACATTGGACAGGCTGGGGCTCGAAGCCCGTGGCGGGACTTTGTTAACCGGTTCAGAAAAAATCGAAACTGCAGCAAGGCGCGAGGAGCTGTTCATGCTTCTTCACGCGTCTGATGCCGGGCAAGACGGGTCGTCAAAGCTTGCGCAAGCCTGGCGCGTCGGCAGTGATCGGGAAGGGCAAGATTTGCGCGGAATGACTTTGCCTGTGGACCGTCAGTGCCTTTCTGTGGCATTGGGCCGCCAGAATGTTGTTCATATCGGGATTATAGATAGACGCGCAGCAGAGCGGCTTTCGCATATGCTCGCAAGATGGCTTCACTTCATCGGTAATGATGAAGTACCGGATGAAGCGGAAAAGAAAGTTGCTTAATCTGGTCTAGGAAGACCAGGTAATATATTGAAAATGTTTATTTTTAGGGATTAAGTCTGTTCGATGAGTGAAGATACAAAAGATACGCCAAAACCTGCACGCAAGCCTTTGGGCTTAAAGCGTTCGGTTGAACCTGGCGAAGTCAAACAGACGTTCAGCCATGGACGCACCAACAAGGTTGTGGTCGAGGTCAAGCGCAAGAAACTTGTCGGGAAACCCGGCGCACAGGAAGCGGCGAAAGAAATCGTCAAGGAAACTCCTGTGCCCGCTCCGGCACCTACTCCCGCTCCCAAGGCAGCGCCGAAAAAGCCGGCAGCTGCGCCTAAAGCGGATGATGGTCTGACCCGTCAGGAAAAACAGGCGAAACTGTTACGCGAAGCGGAAGAAGCACGCCTCGAGGCGATGCAGGAAGCCCGTAAACGCGACACACGCGAGAAGAAAGAGCAGACCGCAGAAGAGAAAAAGCGGGCGGAAGAAAACCGCAAGGCCGAAGCAGAGCAGGCGCTCAAGGCGCAGGAAGAAATTGCAGCCGCAGAAAAAGCGGCGGCGGAGGCTCCTGCTGATGCGGAACCCGCGTCGGCAGACAAGCCGGAAGAAGCGCCAGCCGCTGCGGCCGGTACCACTGCTGCGCGACCACCGGCTCGCAAATTCACTCCTGTGGAAGCGCCGAAACGCCCGAAACCGGAAAAAGAAAAAGAGAAACAGAAAGTCGGACGCGACGATCGCAACGATCGCCGTCAATCGGGCAAGCTGACCGTCAACCGCGCTCTGCGTGGCGAAGACGGCGCGGCACGGGCGCGTTCGCTCGCTGCCCTGAAACGTGCCCGGGAAAAAGAAAAGCGCGCTCAGCGGTCGGGTCGGCCATCCGAGCCACGTGAAAAGCAGATCCGTTCCGTTATCGTGCCGGAAGCCATTACCGTGCAGGAACTGGCCAAACGTATGGGCGAAAAGGGCGCGGACCTCGTTAAATCCCTGTTCAAAATGGGTTCGATGGTCACCGTCAACCAGACGATCGATCAGGATACCGCAGAATTGCTGGTCGAGGAATTCGGCCACAATATCCAGCGTGTCTCGGAAGCTGATGTCGAAATCGACACCCAGGCTGACGTCGATCCGGAAGAAACGCTGCGGCCACGTGCGCCAGTCGTTACGATCATGGGCCATGTTGATCACGGCAAGACCTCGCTGCTCGACGCATTGCGCGGAACCGATGTGGTTGCCGGTGAAGCCGGGGGTATTACCCAGCATATCGGCGCCTATCAGGTGACCATGAAAAATGGTGACAAGGTTACGTTCCTCGATACGCCTGGTCATGAAGCCTTTACCGAAATGCGGATGCGCGGCGCCAATGTCACGGATATCGTGATCCTGGTCGTTGCCGCCGATGACGGTTTGATGCCGCAGACGATTGAAGCGATCAATCACACCAAGGCGGCCGGCGTTCCGATGATTGTCGCGATCAACAAGATCGACAAGGAAGGCGCCGATCCAACCACGGTTCGTACCCGCCTGCTTGAACATGAAGTCATTGTTGAGGAAATGTCCGGTGATGTTCTCGACGCCGAAGTCTCGGCGCTCAAGAAAATCGGTCTCGACGAACTGATGGAGAAAATCCACGTTCAGGCCGAATTGCTCGAACTGAAAGCGCGTCCCGACCGTCCTGCAGAAGGTTCGGTTGTCGAAGCTAAGCTCGACAAGGGGCGCGGTCCGGTTGCAACTGTGCTGATCGAACGCGGCACATTGAAACGCGGCGATGTCTTTGTCGTCGGTTCGCAAACCGGTAAGGTTCGCGCGCTGATTGATGACAAGGGCCAGCAGGTCAAGGAAGCCGGACCTTCGACACCGGTCGAAGTGCTCGGTATCTCCGGCGTTCCATCTGCCGGCGACAAGCTGACTGTGGTCGAAAACGAAGGCCGTGCCCGCGAAGTCGCCGCATATCGTGCGGAACAAAACAAGCTGAAACGCACCACTCAGGTGCCGACCAGCCTCGAGAACATGTTCTCGGCGGCGGCAAATAGCGCGGTGGAATTCCCGGTATTGGTGAAAGCCGATGTCCAGGGGTCGACCGAAGCCATTGTCCAGGCGCTGAACAAAATCTCGAACGACGATATCAAGGTGCGGATCCTGCACAGCGGTGTCGGCGCGATCACGGAATCGGACGTGACTCTGGCCGGAGCCAGCAAGGCGCCGATCATCGGTTTTAACGTCCGTCCCAATGCGAAGGCCCGGGAAATCGGCAAGCGGGACGGCGTCCGCTTCAAATATTTCGACATCATCTATGCTTTGACCGACGATATTCGCGCGGAAATGGCTGGTGAGCTGGGTCCCGAGAAGATCGAGAATGTCATGGGCCGCGCCGAGGTCAAGGACGTGTTCAAGTCGGGCAAGAAAGACAAGGCAGCCGGTTTGCTGGTTACCGAAGGTTCCTTGCGCAAAGGCCTGTTCGCCCGTCTTACCCGCGACGATGTCATCGTCAGCGCAACGACGATCGCGTCGCTGCGGCGGTTCAAGGATGACGTCGAGGAAGTACGCGCCGGTATGGAATGTGGTGCGGTGCTCGAGGATACCAACGACATCAAGCCGGGCGATATGCTCGAGGTGTTCGAGGTTGAAGAACGCGAGCGGATTATTTAATTTCGCTCCCGGTTACGGGAGGGGGCAGGGGTA